>Ga0265295_1001229_pt1 | contig 46293 bp, 39 predicted proteins | sample Munlansysbiofilm_FD_192503 | JGI IMG/M metagenome (GOLD analysis project Ga0265295, IMG submission 192503) | Leachate microbial communities from a municipal landfill in Southern Ontario, Canada - Methane capture system biofilm | ecosystem: Engineered > Solid waste > Landfill > Unclassified ...
ATCAGATACCTTGATATTGAAATCATTAACTATTTCTTCTTTAAATCATCCGATAATCGATAATAAAAAAAGATGAAAAGACAACGTGAAGTCCTAAAGAATGCATTTTTAGGATAAAACGGATGTCTTTTTTTCTTTTTGCTTCTTTGATATGACAAGGGGGATTTGAACTTTAAACACTAATAGAATGACTACCCAATAAAAAAACACTCACAAGGAGAGCGATATAAGGCGATTTCATACGTGGGGGTTGGAATCCGTCATGGCGGAAATTGGCGGATTAAACATATTTATGACTTAAAAGAATAGAATACCATGTGTAGATTGAAATGCTGTCTTTCTAATGTTGTAGGAAACTACACCAGATAAGTAAAGACTACCTGGGATTTTTATGTTTTTGTAATCGTTTCTCATACCTATAACAAGGATAATTTGATCACGAGATTGAATAATGATTTTTGAGAATAGACTCTTATATGGAAACTCAGATAGCACAGATACTGGTTTTTGATGAGGTTTCAAGATTTGCTTTATTTCAATTATAAAAGCATCGACATTCATCTCGGTTATTAGCTTGTTGGTTATCATTGTTTCTGTTATCTTTAGCTCGTACAAGTCCTTATTGAGTTGAGATATAACTATTTGATGAAACTCACCACTTGTATCTAAAATCATTTCTAGTTTCGATTCTATAGCCTTAATTTTGGCTTGTGTTTGATTTAAATCAGACTTTGCTTGAATGATTCTAATATCAGAGTTTAAGGCCACCGAGAGGCTTTTTATGAAGTCGTTTTTGCTTTGAATAATCAGGTTAATTTGTTGGATGATTTGCTGATCAAGGACATGACACGAGATGGTTTCAGAAATACATTTCTTTTGAAGCTTATTAGAAGAGCACTGTAGATATCGACATGCAAAATCACTACCGATCTTGTTAGTCTTCATATTAAAGCTTTTACCACAATGAGGACAGTGTATCAATCCTGTATAAGGTGTTTCTTTACTGAAGGTTATGTTTAAGTCTTTCATATCACTTTTATGATACTTTAGACTTTTTTGCTTTCTTAACGCTTGTACTTCATCAAACATGTCTATGGATATGATGGTCGGATGAGAGTTCAATACATAGAATTTGGGTAAAGCTCCATTGTTAATAACCTTGTCATTCGATTTAAATGATGGTCTATACGTTTTTTGAAGCATAGCATTCCCTGTATATTTTTCATTCTTTAAAATGCCGTAGATAGCACTTTTATTCCAGTGTGTGTTACCCAAGGGAGACTTAATGTTGTTATCCTCAAGATGCTTGATAATTGGTGTAGACCCATATCCTTCAAGAAACATCTCATAGATCTTTCTAACTGTGGAGGCTTCATGTTCGTTAATGATGATGTGACCATAAGAATCATGTTCATAACCGAGTACGCGTTTAGTAACCATGTGAAAAACACCGTTTTCAAAACGCTTGGTATTTCCCCATTTCACATTCTCACTTATCGTTCGTGATTCTTCCTCAGCCATACCACTTAAAACGGATATAATAAACTCGATTCCTGAATCAAAAGAAGAAATGTTTTCTTTTTCAAAATAGACCTCAACACCGATTCGTTTAAGATCCTGAATCGTTTTTAAGCAATCAATTGTGTTTCTTGCAAAACGTGATATTGATTTTGTGAGAATTAAATCGATGAGACCATGATTAGCAGCAGTGAGCATCGTATTGAACTGATTTCGTTTCTTCAAGCCAGTGCCACTGATCCCCTCATCTGCATAAACGCCGATGAAATTCCAATCAGGATTATTTAGTATCTCATTTGTATAGGTTGAGACTTGATTTGCAAAACTGTTAATCTGTGAATCAGAAGCAGTAGATACTCTAGCATAGGCACAAACGTTTTTCTTTTTAGGGTTTAAATCAATTTTATCTATGTTTAAAACTTCAATCAATTCAGTCATGCAACTTCACTTCCTAATCTTACAACCTTGTAGCTAATAGAAAATCCTGTTTTATTGTTTGTAACTGCGGATTCTAAGATTGATGATTTATCACTAGATGATTCATCACCCTTAATGTATATGACTACTTCAGTATTACTGATTTGAACGATTTTCTTGATAACCATTTGAAGCGCATCTCTGCTCAAGTTCATGTCATTCTCTAAGAATGCTTTAAGTTTACTTGTCCGCTCATTTTGGATATGAAAGGTAGCCAGTTTATTTTGCAATTCCATTAAATTTTCATGGAGTGTTTCAATTTCTTGTTTTTTCATTTCAAATGCTTTGATCAAGTACTTATCATTTTGATTACCGGTATCAGAAATTCTTAAATCAATGAGGGCTCTAATATCATTTTCTTTCGATGCAATTTCAGAGTTTATATCCTTTATTGAATCAAGTATTATTGATGAATCGAAGTTCTTATTAATAGTTTCTAACAAGTTATCGATTAAAGATGTTGATGTATAGTTGAGTCTAATTAACGCATCACTACATACCATTTCGAGTGTTTCATTGTCGATTGGTCGATTGTCACATGGAATGCGTTCTTTAGATGTGTTTTTACAGGTCAAAACTACTCGCTCCTTAGGTGTTCCGTAATTGTAGTAATTACGATTTAATACGCGATTACAACACCCACAAACGACCATACCACTCAACGGGTATTGATTGCCATATCTACTCGAATCGTTGACTTTCGAACGAGTCTTTAAAGTTTGCTTCACCACTTGGAATAATTCTCTTGAAATAATGGGTTCATGATTATTCTCGATATAATACTGTGGAGCTTGACCTGTATTGATTACCGATTTATGGGTTAAGTAATCGAGTGTAACGCGCTTTTGAAGTAATACATCACCACAATACTTTTCATTTTTTAAAATGTTCATGATGTTTGCTGGATGCCAAATAACCTCGTTTCGTCCGTTCTTAATATTGTTTTCTACCAAAAGCGTGGATATTTCACGGTAAGACATCCCAGAGAGATACAAGTTAAATATCATTTTCACAGTTTTTGCTTCAACATGATTGACAACAATCTTTCCATTGGCATCTTTATCATATCCAAGAAAGCGACTTGTATTAATTCTGATATTGCCATCTTTATACCGTTTTCTAATTCCCCATTTAACATTTTCGCTGATGTTTCTGGCTTCCTCTTGTGCAATCGATGAGAAGATGGTCATCATGAAATCAACTTTGGTATCTTTCGAACTGATGTTTTCCTTTTCAAAGAATACTTCAACATGGATTGCTCTGAGTTCTTGAATGATAGATAAGCAGTCGACTGTGTTTCTAGCAAATCTTGATAATGATTTTACGAGAATTAAATCAGTCTTACCCGCTTTTGCATCTTCAATCATTCTTAAAAATTGAACTCGTTTCTTAGTGCCCGTTCCTGATATGCCTTCGTCAGCGTACATGTTCACAAATTCCCAATCTTGATTCTCTTTGATTTGTGTAGTATATTCTTTGATTTGAGCATTATAGGAGTTTAATTGATCCTCTGTGTCAGTAGAAACTCTCGCATAAGCGCAGACGCGTTTTTTTCTTTTTATAAGATCAGGACGATCAGGTGCTAATCCTGGTGATGCATCTATTCTTATAACTTTTCTTTCATTCACTATGTTGACCTCCATTCTGTCATCACACATATTCGCTCTAAAACAAACTATTATCAAGTCAAATCGATATGGAGTTTATTTTGCATAATTCATTTGATGTGCTTCAAAGAGAGAAATTAATGAATCATAGAATTCAATGAATGAAAGTTGACCTTGTTTGTATAGGGTATGTAACATGGTTTTTTTAGTGTGATAATCGTATAAGTTTTGAGAATCTTGATTCATGAACGCTCCTTTTAAGAACAAAAAATCCTACGCATTGATATACGTAGGACATCTTAGGTCAAATGACCCATTCACTTTTATCGCCAGTTCTATTCTATCAAATACAATATTTTAATGTGACCAACTAGTGTAGACGTTTTTAGTAATTTCCTGAAACATTGTCTAAATCAATGATGATCTTTTTGATTTGACCGAAAAATAAGGTTTCAATCTCTTTTAACTTAGCAATTCGTATTTCACCTTCCTGGGTTGAATAATGGAAGTAGTTATAGGAATTTAGTAGTTTATCTGAATGCTTGGTTTCTGGATATCTAAAAACTGGACCAACTTTAGTAATGTAGATTCCATCTGCACCTTTTAGCATGCAGGTGATCGTATGATCTAAATCTTTGTTGATGATATCAAAACTTCGATCAACAATGAGAATTGAGCCTTTTGGAGCGTTCAACGTCATGAGTTCCTGCTTTAGTTCAACAGCGATAACGGCGTTACTTTTCTCCAACCCTTCATCAAGGTGATAATACATGTTATTTTCGGTTTCAATCTCAGTGAAGTCATCTTTATCCAAAGTATCACTCATATTAATCGTGTAATCAGAGTAGACATATTTTTTGATTTTATTATCAAATTTATCATTGAAAAAACCTATATCTCTTTTGAGAAGCGCATCAGTAGATACATTTAAATGATTCGCAAGTGCAATAAGGAGTGATGAGGGGATTTCTCTTTTACCATTTTCATAGGCTGACATACTTGCTTCCGTTGTTTGAAGCTGAAAGGTATCAATACATTTTTTGACTGTTAATCCTTTAGCTTTTCTATAAGCAGAATCAATACCTTTATATGACCACACTTGTTTATATAAATCTTGACCAACTTTTATGATATTTTCCATTTGGTCGTTAGTTAGTTTGACTTTCTTTAGCTTATTATTGATTATTTTTTGAGTATCATTTACTGTCATCGGTATTTCCTCCTAATGTATACCATAATTTTAACACACGTATGTCAAACGCGATATAAAAAATGAAAAAAAGACCTAATACATAAACATGTGTTTAAGTTGATATTTACTTAGATTTTTCGTATTAATGGCTAAATAACGCAGTTCATGTGTTTTATTCGTTACCGATAATAATAGTTATCGGGTACTCTATCCATGCGATTATTCATGTTTTTAGTCGATATCGGATAAAAATGGCATACGTTAAAATCTAGGTTATCATTAGGTTAACACTGTTTAACAACATGATTTTAAGGAGGATTTATTAATGGATTTAAGGATGTATTTAGTAAATGCAAGACAAAGCAAAGGTTATTCACAACGAAGAACTGCAAGAGAATCAGGAATATCCTATCAGCACTATGCCAAGATAGAAAGTGGAGATCGAGGGAAAAAAGTTTCATTTCTAACTATCGGTCGAATAGCGACAGTATTGGGCATATCGCTAGATGATTTATATCAACTTGAAAAAAGTTATCTAGATGAACTTGAACTTTCCAATGAGTCAAGCAACTATTGATTTTAAGAAGCAGATTGAACTTTATATTCAAAGTTTAGATCTAAAAGAAATTACAAAGAAATCATATGATGACATTTTACAATGTTTTTATAGGTACTTGTTAGCACATTCACTTTTATCGCCAAATAAAAAGGATATCTTAGGCTATAAGGAATACCTATCAAAGCATGTGAGATCAGCAACGATTCAAAAGACAATAGTTGTCTTAAGGGGCTTCTTTAAATATTTAGATTCAGAAGAGCTCTATCGAAACATCATGACTGGAATCAGAGGTGTTTCGATAGAACCAACATTCAAAAGAGCTGCACTCACATTAAGTGAAGTGGAAAAACTAATCAATAAAGCAAGTGAACTTGCCATATCCATTGATGGTAAAAGGAACTACGCTATCATTGCATTAATTGCGACGACGGGATTGAGAACCATCGAAGTAGAAAGAGCGAATGTGAAAGATTTAGTCATGAATAGTGGTGGATACAAACTTTTCATTCAAGGCAAGGGTAAGGATGATAAAGATCTGTATGTAAAAATATCTAGAGATGTTTATCAGATCATCATGGCGTATTTGATGGATAGAAATGATGATCTAGAGCCTTTATTTATCACCCATGGAAGAAATAATTCTAGTGAACGAATCAGAACTAGGTCTATTAGAGGCATTGTTAAAGAAATATTAAGACAAATCGGTATCGATGATATGCGATACACAGCCCATAGCTTACGACATTCTTTAGCTACAAATTTGATACTTCATGGCAATGGAACACTAGAAGAAGCAAAACAGATTTTAAGACATAAGGATATATCAACTACTCAGATTTATAATCACTCACTAGCAAGATCTCAAAACGATGGTGAATTGAAAATGAGCAAATTACTATTTAAAGGAAAGGGGCGATAACATGAATGATAGTGTGGTTTTATATAACGTTAATGACCTAATGAAACTATTAAAAGTGACGAGAGTAACTGTACTCAGATATATTAATCAAAAGAAGATAAGAGCATTTAAAGTGGGTCATAGTTGGTTAGTAACGAAAGACGCACTCGATGAATTCATTCGTTTAAGCGAACAGAGTCATGGCTGGAAAACCTAAACTAGGACTGGAGTTCTTTTCAGTTGATGTAGATATGAATCGAAACATGAAAGTAAGAAGATTGATGAGAGAATATGGGACTGAGGGGTATACCATCCTGATGTTCCTTTTGTCTTGGGTCTATGAAAAAGGACAATTTTGGCGATATGACAACATTGAAGATGTCATTTTCGGGTTATCTGAATCAACTAATGTGAGTGAAGAACGAATTGAACAGATTATCGATTTTCTAGTTGAGGTAGGTTTGTTTGATAAAGTTTCATTTAAACTAGGATACTTCACCTCACATGAAATCCAAAGAAGATATTATTACGCAACAAAACGAAGAAAAGTCAGGATTCTTAAAGAGTGCTGTTTACTAAGCCAAGAAGACATGAACTTGATTGATAGCAAATCTGAATTCAATGATTCAATCCTTGTTAACATAGATACCATTCATGTAAACAAAGATGACATGGTTGTAAACAAGCATAGACAAAGTAATAGTAATAGTAAAAGAAAAAAGGATAAAGGAATGATAAATCATGATATTGGATCTGTCGATCCCGCTACTATTCCATTTAAACTTAATTATTATCTTTTAATCCTAATCAAAAACAATGTCGTTACAGGAACCGAAGAATGGATAACCGTATTAAATGACTATCTATATACTGTTACAAGCAAGCGGAATAAAGATGATGTTAGGAAGGCGATCTATTACACCATCAAACGAATCAATCACAATCAATGGAAGGATGAAAATGGATATGAAATCGTGAATAGAGAACCGTATCTTGAATCTGCTATCAATAGTAATATAGAATATAATGAATCGTCGCTGGATAGGTTAGAAAGAATGAAAAACTACAACAATATATTTTTTGACTGAAAAATGGTTGTTTGTAGTGATTTTGTGCCTAAAAATTAATAGTGTTTTAAATATTAGCATTAACGATTATAATTAAGACAAGATTAATATATTTGAATTTGGGAGGAAATCATGTTTGAACTAAAAAAAATGAAGCAATCTGGGGTTTTTGAATTCAAAGAGTATAAAGGGACATACATTTACGATACTAAATACCTTCACATTAATTTTGATGATAAGTTCGAAAAAAAGAATTTAGGTAGAAATCTGGATATCGCTAAACAAATCTCAAATACTTGGATGCCAGTTAAAAATTCAATTGATGGATATACAATCTATAATTTGGGTAGAAGAGTTTTTAATGATGAAGTGCATCATTATGATCTAAGCTTTGAAGTAATTGCGATATCTAGTATTCACGAAAATGGAAGTGATTTCAGATTTGGAAATGACGTTAGTATCTATTTTTTCTCAAATGCCATTTATGATTTTTCACATGATGATGCGCTAGAGGAAGAGTTTCACAAATCAGTGATATCAAATAATTATGAACGTACATGCAAGAAATTAAGTGTAATTTATAAGAAGAGAAAAACTGAATTAGAATTCTCTTATTTTGTAAAATACGATAAAAATGAACACGGTAGATATAGTCCTGCTTGGTACATTAAAGTTAATGGTTTAAAAAGCATTGATGAAGTCATGGACATGAAGAATATATTAACACATACTTTAAATCTGTTTTTACATTGTGATAATTCAGATGTAAACCTAATTGAATTCCGTTCATTAGATCCTAATAGATTTACCCCAATAATCAGTACAATTGAATTTTTGCATGAGTCAACTTATAAAATTAACAATAGGTTATTCGGAAACATCAAAATAAATGATGTAATTGATATTTATCCTGAAGTTTTCAGATTGATATCTTGTCAAAAATTAAATCTGGTGATGTTAAACAAGGTTAGTGAATATCTTTCATTATATGATGTTATGAATACAGTATCTTCTTTTCAAGACATGTTTGATTTATTAATTATGAAGAAAAAAATTGTGCCAATCTCAAAAAAAGAAAAAAAATATTTACGACAAGAAATTGAAAATATATTGATAAAACAAGTAGGTGATGTGCAATACGAGGAGAGATTTAAAACTATTATTGATAATATACCATTGATAGATCTTAAAGATCAGGTAATATTTACTCTTGAACGATATGAATCTGTGATTTTAGATGAAGGTATGTTAAGGGTTTCAAATATGGTATTTTCACGATATAAATTTGATAAGGAAGTGATTGCTCAACGTGTGAAAGACGGAAGACACATTATTGCACATGGAATTTATAAAAAATCAGTAGCAGGATTTGTCTATTATGATATGCTTTTGCTTCAAGTGATCTATTACTTAATGCTATTTGAAATGATTGGAGTCGAACAATTAAGAAGTACATATTTAGTTGAACTCATCTTTAATGGAATATCACATATAAATACAAAAACCAACGATGGGTCAAATGAGAAGAAAAAATAAAGCCATCAATATTATTACCGATAATCTATGTTAGCGGATGTATGAAGCATATCATCAGTGATAACGAGACCATTTATACCATTCAAAATAAACCAATTACATATCAAGTGATTTTTGTGTAAACGTCGCCACTGGTTGTCTATCTTAAAAAAGGAGTCAAATATATAATTAAGAGGTGAGCAAAGGGTGAGCGACTTACCCCCTCTAAAGGAGCAACCATTTTGGCAAGGGTTTTAGATTCGTTTGAACGTTGGGAGAATCAAGGGACATTAAAAGAAAAGTTAAGAACGATTGAAGATCTAGTTTCTAAAAATGTCATCCAAGAAAAGATTGCTACTGTTTTAGGTATATCTGAAAAGACATTACAAAAACTTAAAAACAAGCATGTAGAATTTGCTAGAGCATTTGCAAAAGGCGAACTCGATATGAAGGATAACCTCATTGGAGCTATCTATAAAAAGGCTATGGGCTTTGAGCATGAGGAGATTCAAACGTTAATTGAAGATCAAAATGGTCGTTCAAAGAAGAAGATAGTAAAGACAAAGAAATATTATCCACCAGATTTAAATAGTGCTAAGTATTTATTGGTGGTTAGGTTTGGCAGATCATTCAATGACAGAAAAGATGAACTCGATCTTATGGAACGCAGATTAAATGAGAAACAGGATGAATGGGTGCTTGATCCTGAGGTAGGAAAAGAGGCTGAATCAGATGATTAATATCGATAACTTGATGAATGGAAACTTTCCTACTTACTACAAAGCCATGTTAATATCTGATTATGCGGATGAAACAACCAATGGCAAACTGATCGGTAGATTAAAAGAAGATTTCAAAAGCATGAAGAATCATGAACTAATCTATATTACTTATCGAAAAGAACTCTTCAATTTCATAGTAAATGTCTTGAAATTTGATGATTATCATGTCGAGTTAACGCCAATTGAGTCGAGAACCTTCAAAGATATTAACGATGTTACCAAATACGTTAGAAGTATTCAGACTCATATGAGTAAAGAAGTTTATATTCATGAAACTCACCCTATAGAGATGCCGGAAGTATTCGATAATAATATTTAACAGTCTTAATCCACACAAGATAAAAACAACGTCACATTAAGGTTAAATAGCCTTTCTGTGGCGTTTTTATTGCTGATTCAAGTATTGATTGCCATCTGTGTAAATGCTCGACACAAGCCAATATTTAAGAAAACAAATATAATACTATTATTATCTACCCCCCCATAGACTCAAAATTGTCATTGACGGGTACCGTACGAGGGGACGTTTAAAATGCGTGGAACCAGATTTTTGAGAACTCGAAATCGCTGATAAAGTTACAAAATCGAAGCAGATGTGAAATATATTTATAAATTACATCTCAAAAGGAACGGTTTCTATTGTATATTTGATTTATTTGTAATATACTTATGGTAATAAAGACTAAAAACGAGGTGCACAATGAATAAAAAACCTTACTCATCAGCGATAAAAAAAACTCCATATAAGTATTTTATTTCAAAAAAAGTAGCTAAACTTATGTTTAATGGTCAAGACCGAAGCGAAGTTTATCATGAGTGTTTTGATAATAACTTAATAGGCATCGATTCTGAACAAAGAAGAAGAGAAGTTACAAACGTTGTTTACAGTAGACTACTTACATTTGATACATACTTATTAAAAGAATTTTTAGAAAGTGATATCACAACATCCAAATTTCTTCTAGTATATGCCATTGCAAAATCTGATTCTTTATTCTTTGATTTTATGTATGAGATTTATAGGGAGTCATTAATTGGAACTAAAAACTTTATCTCAATAGATGACTTTGATAACTTCTTTATATCCAAACAAGAGTTTGACCCGATTGTATCAAAATGGGGTCATTTTACACTTGAGTGTTTGACTAAGGGTTATCGAAATATATTAGTTGAATCAGGGATAGGGAAGAGAGTTGCCAGAAATATTGAATCAATAAAAGTCATCATCCATCCGGATGTCAAAAACTATATTATAAAAATTGGCGACTATGAGTATCTAAGAGCCATTACTGGGGAGAAATAATATGGATAGAAATCTTTCCGAACGCTTCAACGAACTTGAAAATCGAATGGTAAGTATCGAATCATTAACAAAATATGGAACAGCAAATGATATGAAATTTTATATATTTGACTATGATCCAAAAGATGAATTACGCATACGTAAGGAAGTTCTTAAATTGAAGAATATCAATCCTGAGATAATTGAGTTTGATTTATACGAAATGCTACTTGAGATAATCGAGAAGGAAGGGTATTTGGATACAATAAAATCCATGGAAAAAGACTACCCATCTGAAGTTATGTTAAGTGCAATTTTCCAGCCATTGCTTGCTATAGAGGAAGAAAACAACCCAATCATCTCTATCTTTAAAAACGCAGCTTCTGATGATGGAGCAAAAATAATTTTGATTACAGGCGTTGGTAAAGCATATCCAATTATAAGAAGCCATTCCATTTTAAATAATCTACAGAGTGTTTTCAAAAATAATCCAGTTGTTATGATGTATCCAGGAAAATATGAAGTTAGAAAAAAAATGACACTTCGACTATTTGATAAGCTTGACGATGATAATTATTACAGAGCATTTGCGCTCGTTGAAAGGAGCAAATAAACATGCTAATTAAAGATATATTTAATAAACCCATCGATCGTAATATCCAAGGTGTAGTTACCATTGGTAATGAAAAAGATGCTCAACGACTTCAAGAACTAGATGAATATGTTTGCACGAAAGAAATAACTAATGCATTCAGGACTTTTTTTAAGCGTTATCGCACCTCGATTCAAACTCCAACTGAAAAAATGGGTGTTTGGATTACTGGTTTCTTCGGAAGTGGTAAATCGCATTTTATTAAAATACTTGGATACATACTAGAAAACAGAGAAATATCTGGTAAATTTGCAGTAGACTACTTTGATGACAAAATTCTTGACTCAATCGTATTAGCTGATATCAAAGCAAGTGCTCAAACTAAAAACAAGGTCGTTCTATTCAATATTGATTCAAAAGCTAAATCTGACTCAAAATCAAAGTCACAAGCCATCATGGATATTATGCTTAGAGCTTTTAATGAAGCTATAGGTTTGTGTGCAACAACACCTTGGGTCGCTGATTTAGAAAGAGAATTAATCACAGACGATATATATGATGGTTTTAAAAACAAATTCAAAGAAATATCGAAAAAAGATTGGCATGTGGGTAGAAATCAAGCACTACTAAATAGAGATAGTATTATCAATTCACTCGTAAATGTAAAAGGAATCACTGCAGAAAGCGCAAGAAAATATGTAGATGATCAAACCATTAATTTCACAAAGACAACAGAAGGATTCGCTAAAATTGTAAATGATTATTGCCAAAAGAACGATACCAGAGTTGTATTCTTAATGGATGAAGTTGGACAATTTATTGGTTCTAATGGCGAGTTGATGCTAAACCTTCAAACCTGCGTGGAAGATTTAGGTAAATTCTGTCACGGTAAATCATGGGTTGTTGTTACATCGCAACAAGAGTTAAAAGCTATGATCGATAGTAATACAAGCCAAAAGAATGACTTTTCAAAAATACAAGGACGTTTTGATACAAGATTATTACTTAGTGGATCGAATGCTGACGAAGTTATTAAAAAGAGAATCCTTGATAAAAAGTCAGCTGCAATCACCCCACTTGAATCAATTTATGATACTTATAAAAGCAAACTCAATAATTTAATTATATTCCCTGCAAAACCAACATGGTCTGGATATAAAGATTCAAATGAATTTAAAGATGTATATCCATTTGTATCTTATCAATTTGAATTGTTGCAAAAAGTGTTTGAATCCATTCGTGAGCATGGAATGAGTGAAGGTAAGCACCTTTCACAAAACGAACGCTCTCTTTTGAGTGCTTTTCAAGAATCTGCAAAGAAATATCAAGCCCATGAAACAGGAATGTTGGTACCATTTGATAGCTTTTATTCAACCATTGATCAGTTTATTGACTATGATGTCAAGACTGTTTTTACCAATGCTCAAAAACGTCCTACACTGGATGAGTTTGATATTCGATTATTACGAGTATTGTTCATGATTAAGCATGTCAAAGAAATGCCTGCAACCATCGATCGTCTAGCAACATTAATGGTCGAATCGGTTAATGAAGATAAGCTAGCACTAAAAGACAAAATTAGCAAATCACTCAAAAACCTTGAAGATGAAACATTAATTCAAAAAAATGGGGATGAATATGATTTCTTAACGAACGAAGAACAAAGTGTTAATCGCCAAATCACTAACACAAGTTTCAGTGAAGGTGATGTCATTCGTACAGTTAGTTCTATCATATACGAGTCAGTATTAGATAGTAATAAGTTCCGTTATAAATCAAGATATGATTTTGCATTGAATCGGTTTGTAGATAATGACAGTAAGGGTTCATTCAATCCAGATAACATAACGATAAAAGTTGTTACAAACTATAACGATTCTGATCTATCTGATGAAACCGGATTTTTAACTGAATCCATGAAAGTTAATGGCATCATTATCGATTTAAGAGAAGGTTCATATATCGAAGAATTGATACGGGCAAGTAAAATTGACACCTTTAAAAGAAACAACAGTGCGACGATGAGCTCGACATTAGCAGAAATTATGGATAAAAAAACACGTGAAGCATCAGAAAGAAGAAAACGTGCTGAAAATGACATACGACTACGCTTAAGAACAGCTCCCATTTACGCAAATTCCAGTCGTCTCAATATTAAGGAAAAAGATGGCAAAGATCGAATTAATGAAGCGGTAGAATTACAAGTTCAATCTAGATATTATAAACTTGGACTGGTAACATTCTTTTATGACACTGCAAATACAATCTTATCTTCGATAAATGAAAATATTGGAGCGTTAGCTGGAAAGATCGAAGATGATGCAAACTATGAAGCATATAAAGAAATCATCGAGAAACTAAAAACAGACAAGATGTATCACCGAAGAACGACAGTGAAACAGCTCATTGAATATTGTGCAAAAGCCCCTTTTGGATGGAGAGACACCGATACAAGAGGAATTATTGCTAGTTTATGGAAATATAACCTGATCAAAATCGCTATCCACGATAGCATTGTTGCACTCAATAATGCTAATTTTAAGTATGACATCGCTAGAGGTAATTCACTCGACACCATGGTTGTAACTGTCCAAGAAAAAATTGATGAAACGATTTTAAACGAAGTAAAGAAAGCAATGAAAGAAGCTTTTGATGAAACCTATAGTATTGAAGAAGAATCACTAAAAACAAGTGTATTGGATTTCTTCAACTCAAAAAAGAAGATTTTGGGCGATATCAATACAAAATTCGGACCTTCGTCTTATCCAGGAAATTCACTTGTAAAAGAAATTTACGCACTCTTTGAAAAAATCGCATCATCAAATGATCCAAGTATTACTTTCAACCTGATTATTGAGAAAAAGCAAAGTCTAATTGACTATGCGCCACAGCTAGAACGCATTGAATCATTTTATCGAAACAACAGTGCACAAAAAAAGAATTATGATGAAGCAAAAGAAATTTGTGATTGGTACACTCAAAATCAACTATTTGGTGATTTGTCTAGTTTAGGAGAGGTTGTTGAAAGCATTAATAGAATCCTTAAAATGCAAATTCCTTTTGATAAAATGAGTGAGCTTGCCGGCTTAGTTTTTAAAGCGAAAAGCATCCAAGATCAAATTCATAAAGAAAAACTCGATTCTATCATAAAGACTCTTAATAAGGATTTACAAGAAATTACACATGAAGCTGAGGAAGCACTCATAATTGATTTAAAAGCTGAACAGAAAAACGAGATATCATCGACTTTTGATGAAATTAAGAGTAAATATGCTACTTGGTTTATCAGTCTCAATGACAATCAGAATAATATTGACGCTTATGTGTCTGCTAGCAACCGTGAAGTTAAAGGATTCAAGAGTTTTATTTATGAGACTATTCATCGACAACAAGGACCAGCTGGTGGAACTCCACAAGGACCAGATCGTGTTGTAAAAAGAGTCAAAGTGGCAAACTTTATTCCTGTAGCAAATAAGAAAGTTACAACTAAGACTGATATCGATAAAGTAGTTAACGAGATTAAGGAAAAACTCATTCAAGCTCTTGATGATGCTGATGAATTGAACTTGGAATAGGGGGATTCAAATGGATAAGAAAGCACTGCAAAATTTTGCATTATTTGCAAAAGATAGTCTGGAAACTCAAATAAAAGTATCCCTTAAGTTAGTAGGAATTCACTCAGATAAAGACATCAAGAAAGCTTACATTCAAGGTGATTTTACAATCATCGATGGTGATTCAAAAACATATCCATCTGATTTGAAAGTAAAAAGAGATCATATATTGGAATTAATCAAAACAGATGGATATGCTTATACGATTGAACAGTTCGCATATACGTGGTTCAATCGATTAATTGCTCTACGATTTATGGAAGTTCATGATTATTTACCGCATGGATTTAAAGTATTTCCAAAAGGTAATGGATCCATTGAACCAGAAATCTTAAGCAAATTAACCCTTGTAGAAAAAGAACTAAACTTAGATATTGAGCTCTGTCGTCAATTTAAAGAAAAGGCGCAAATTGAAGAATTATACCGTTACGTCTTATTTCAACAATGCAACGCATTAAGTAGTGTTTTACCCATGCTTTTCTCAAAGGAATATGCTTATCTTGAATTAATGTTACCATCTACATTATTAAAAGGAGCGACAGTAATTACTGAACTTATCAAGATAGATGAATCTAATTTTTTAGATGATGTCGAAGTAATTGGTTGGTTATACCAATTTTATGTATCAAGTGATCGAGAAGAGTTTAGAAAAGCTAAGTTAGTAAATAAAGATTTAATTCCGACACTAACACAAATATTTACTCCTGATTGGATTGTTAGATACATGACGGAGAACTCATTAGGTCGACTATGGTTGGAAAGTTATCCTGACTCTAGTGTAAAACAAGAGTTCAAGTATTATGTAGAAGATGCAGAACAAACTGAAGAAGTAAAAAACCAAATCGAATCAATTCGATATAAAAATGTGGACCCCAAAGACATCAAAGTGATAGAACCATGCTCAGGAAGTGGTCACATTTTAGTCTATGCATTTGATGTTCTAAGGCTAATGTATGAAGAAAAAGGGTATTCTAAAAACGATATACCTAAACTTATCCTTGATAACAATCTCTTTGGATTAGATGTGGATAAGAGAGCTTCTCAGCTTGCATCTTTCTCATTAATCATGAAAGCAAGAAGCATTGATTCAAGATTTTTTCAACCTAATAGAATATCATATCCAAAGGTTTTTGAAATTAAAGATTCGAAAATGCTTATTTCAATGGATTATAAAAAGAAACTCTTAGATTTAAATAGTAGTGATTGGAAGAAAGATGAACACTTGAGCGATGAAGAGCTTAAAGTCATTGATTACGTCATTGAAACATTTGTTGATGGTAAAGTGATTGGATCTTTATTAAAAGTTAAAAGAGATAATTACGTTCCTTTAATTACCAAAATGAATCATCTTCACAAGGTTACAATTAGAGGAATATTCAATGGTGAATTTGTTGAGTATGGTCTGAAGAGAATAGTTCAATTATTGAGATTAGCTGAAGTCATGTCAAGAAAATACGATGTAATGATTACAAATCCTCCATATCTAGGGATATCTACCTTAGAATCAAGCCCCAAAGAATATTTAAGTGGCACATATCCAAGTAGCAAGTCTGATATGTTTGCTATGTTTATGGAAAACACACTCATCAACAATAAAGGTTACAGAGCGTTAGTTAATCCCGATTCTTGGATGTTCCTGGTCAGCTTTGAAATTTTGCGTAAATCAATTATAGTGAACAAATCACTTTACTCTATGATTCACATTGGAATGGGTGCCTTTGATTCTGTTGTGCAAACAACAGCATTTGTTATTAGGGAAGTTAAAATTAATCACTATATCTCAATTTTTTTGAAACCCTTCATTAGTCAACTGAACATAGTTAATAATCTGGAAAAAATAGAAAGTTATCAGGCTGAGACGTCTCGTTTTATAAAAATACCCAGTTATATATTTGGATATTGGATAAGTCAAAAAATGCTTTCAATATTTTCAGATAATCCATTACTTGGAGATATTCTGCCAGTAAAAAAAGGACTTGATACAGGCAATAATGATTATTTTCTCAAATTGTGGTACGAAGTGGACTTCACTAAAATTGGGATTAATTGCAAAAATACTACTGATTTTTCATCTAAAAAATACAAGTGGGCACCACATGATAAAGGTGGGGAGTTTAGAAGATATTATGGCAATAAGTATTGGGTAATAAATTATGAAAATAATGGTGATGAACTAAAAAATTCATTAGCAAACCTACGTAGTAAAAATCTATATTTCAGCGAAGCAATAACATGGAGCAGTCTATCTTCAGGGAAAATCAGTTTTAGACATAGTGATTATGGTGCAATATCAAATACTGCAGGATCCTCGATATATCCTTCGAAGAATGATATTTTGTTTTATTTGGGATTGTTGAATTCGAATGTAGTACAGAAGTTAGTTGATATTGTAAGCCCAACACTTAATTATAGTGCTGGATCGATTGCACAAATCCCAGTGATTTATCAGCAAAATAGTATTGTTAATAAAATTGTTAAAGAACAAGTTGATATACAAAAATACTACTGGGATAGTAAAGAACTTTCATGGGATTTTATTAAGTCTCCACTATTATACGGATCTAGATATATTGAAGAAAATCTAAATGAATATAATGTGTTTTTGCAAAATAAAGTTAAAACATATAAATCAAATCAGGAAGAACTAAATCAGATATTTTCTAATATTTACGGTCTAAATCATGAGGTGGAGGTTATCCTTGATGATAAGGAGCTTTCTATTTTTGAGTGTACTAAAAGCGAGATCATAAAAGAGTTTATATCTTATTTAGTGGGAGTATCATTTGGTCGATATTCTCTGGATACTGATGGCCTATCATATTCGAAGAATTATGATAACTATAAAGATACTGTTGGAAACATAGCTAAACAAATTGGAGCAGTAATGGTTTTTCAACGAATAGGAATGAATAATGGGCTAGACAGCAATGTCTTGAACTTAATTAAGGATATTTATGGAGTTAAGTCATATCAAGAAAATATCGATTATATTGCCAATGCACTTAATAAAAAGAATGATGAAACATCTGAGGAAACGATATGTGGGTACTTAAGTCATGAATTCTTTTTTGATCATTTAAGATCATATCAAAAGAGACCAATTTACTGGTTATTATCAAGTGGAAAAAACGAAGCTTTTAAGTGTTTGTTATATGTTCACAAATATAATGAAGATACGTTAGCATACGTAAATAGTCAATTTTTGCTTCCTGAATCAGCTCGGATTAAAAACGAAATTAACGAAATTGAAAGCTTGTTAAATTATGTTGATGTTGAAACGAAAAGAAGTCTAGAGAAAGACAGAGTTGTGTTACTCACTAAATATGATGAAATTATTGAGTATGGACAGGTATTAGATCATATGGCAAACCGCTATATTTCAATCGATTTAGATGATGGTGTTAAGGTGAACTATGAAAAGTTCCAAGGTATTGAAATTGTAACAGATAGTGGAACGAGAATTAAGAAAGATTTGCTTGTACCAATCAAATAGACTTATGTGTTGATTTAGATAATGACAGGAGTGATGATTATGGCCAGTATTGATTATAAAGAAGCAAAAAAAGAACTTAATAAAATGTTCCATGAGGATGATTTTAGCAGAAAGATTATCTTTTGGTATGATGAACCAAGAAATTTCTATGATGACGTCATAAATGATAAATTTGAGAATGCAAAGGTATTGATTTATGACAAGAATGCATTTGAAATCAAACATATCATAGAAAAGCAGGATTTACAAAGTAATTTTTTGGTTTATTTACCATGTGCTAAACCTAGAGATATTGATAACTGGCTAATTGATATACTCCTTTATAGTAATGAATACTACGCAGATACAGTTGCACTGACAATGAGAAGATTAAATATCAGTGATTCTAATTTACGCAATGTTATTGAGCGACATTCAAAGTTTTTTGATAGCGAACAACGAATTAATAAACTCACCTCGTTAGTAACTATCAAAAATAACATGAACGAAGAAGAGCTTAAAAGTGGCATGATAGCAGTTTTAGTTAAGTCAAAATACACTTCGATTGACTCCATACTACGAGAGCTTGTTTTTGATTATGAGATTCAAGAAAAGTATCAAGAAATTTTAAAATATGGATTTGAAGAGTATCTATGGGATAAGATTTCTGAATATGCTAATTATTCTGGGCAACAAGATGTTAATGCACTCATTAAAAAGTTTATGATGACTTCAATCAATAGAAGCACACATTTCACTAATCTATCTGCTTTTTATACTCAGTTTATCATTGATGAAACTAAGGAAAAAGGTAGTGAAGATGCTGAAATATTTGTTAATTCTATTAAATCCGATCCTAGGTATAGTGAATTACAGTTAACCATATCAAACGAACTTCGTATCGATGAACTCCTTAAAACAAGAGGCATCGATGATTTCAATTCGTGTGATGTACTAGAAAACTTTGACAAACGTATTGTTGAATCGATTTCTGAAAGCTTGCACTCAGGTAGCCTTGATTATGATTTCTTCGAAAGAATTATCGAAAATAGAGTGAACTCTATATGGTATATGCAGTACAAAGAAAACTATTCATTCTTAGTTAACGTGATTGGATTTCATAGAGCAATTGACTCCCTTGTAATTAAAAATGGTTCAAGTGAGGACTTAATTAAAGAGTATGTCGATGACTTATCAATGGTTGACTATTTTTATCGCAAAACGATATCGACATTTAAGACTTTAGATTTAAATACGGAAATTGCAAGTGAAATTGCTACAAAAGTAGATAGCATTTATGAAACCAAATATCTATCACAAATAGGTGATCAGTTCACAAAATCGCTAAAAAACAAAAATAACTGGGAATTTCCTGGGTTTTTAACCACTCGTGAATTCTACATGCATGTGCAAAAAAACCAGGCAAAAAAAATGTTTGTCATTATTTCAGATGCGATGCGATATGAAATAGGATATGAATTGCTTGAGATGATTAAAACCGATCCTATTTTAAAAGGGAATGCTAAGTTGTCTCCAATGATATCATCCATTCCGAGTGAAACTAGATTTGGGATGGCTTCATTACTTCCCAATCGAGACATAACTTATAAGGATAAGACGTTGTTCGTCAACGGAATATCATCAGTTGGGACCGACAACCGAGATAAAATTCTTAAAACAAAAAATAGTTCATTTGCAGCGATTCAATTTGAAACCATAGATGCTATGAATAGAAATGAACTTAGACAATATATGCAAGATAAATCACTTGTATACATTTATCATAATGTCATTGATAATGCAGGTGAGAACAACGAGAATAAAGTTTTTGATGTAGTGAATGAAGCACTCAATGAAATCCTTAAACTTGTAAAAAATCTCTACAATACACTTCAAATCGCTAACTACTACATCACTGCAGATCATGGATTTGTTTATAGAAGACGTACTGTTGATGAATCTCAAAAATATAGTGATATCGTAGGTCTAAAACCAATTGAGGCTTCTAAACGTTATTTAATTACAAACGATGAAATGGATATACCCTATACACTATCATTCGGTTTAGACTATTTAGGATCTAATACACAAAGAGTCATTGTGCCATACAGTTATGATTTCTTTAAAACACCAGGTGGTGGAATTCAATTCATTCATGGAGGGACAAGTCTTCATGAGATTGTAGTCCCACTTATTCATATCTCTGAATTGCGTTCAGACCGACAAAAAGAAGCATTTGGTCCTGTTGGAATCCGAATTAAGAGTGTACAACGAAAAGTGAAAGAAAGAAGCTTTAACCTTGAGTTTGAACAGTATGAAAAAGTAGAAGATAAGAAAAGAGAACGTAATATTTTAGTATACTTTGAAGATGAACAAGGAGAAAAAGTATCTGGTGAGTATCGATTTATTGCAAACTCGAGTTCAGACGATCTTTCACTAAGAATCACCAAGATTCGTTTTTCACTAAAAAATATTGATTTTGATCGAAATAAAAGATACTTCTTAATCGTTAAAGATTCCGATAAAGATGAAGTTATTGAAAAAGAACAGTTTGTTATAGATATTTTAGGCTTTAAGCCAATCATATAGAGGGGAGCACATATAATATGGATCAACTTGATAAAAAAGTATACGAGTTATTTAGTGGTAGAGTCGTTCAAAAAGGTGCTACTAAAAAGATTAAAAACAGTGCGAATGTCCCCACCTATGTTTTAGAATATTTGCTTGGAACATACTGTACATCAGATGATGATGAAGAAATTAAAAAAGGCATTACACAAGTTAAGAAAATACTGCAAGATAATTATGTCAGAGCAGACGAAGCTGAGTTAGTTAAGTCAAAGATTAGGAGTACTGGATCATATACCATTATTGATCGTGTTTCTGCTCGGCTCGATATAAAGAAGAACAATTATAAAGGTTTCATGCATGCACTTGGTGTTGAAGTCACTATACCTGATCACTACATCAAAGATTACGAGAAGTTGCTTAGTGATGGTATTTGGTGTATTGTAACACTCTCATATTTTTACAATGAAGATGAACCTGTATCCCCTTTTATACTAAGTGAACTAACCCCTATTCAAATGCCTAATATGGATATTCATGAAGTCATTGATGCTAGAAAAGAATTCACAAAGGATGAATGGATTGACTTCTTATTACGTTCTACAGGCATGGAACCCACACAATTCGAATATCGTGCTAAATGGCATCTTTTGGCAAGGCTTATTCCTTTGATTGAAAACAATATCAATCTTTGTGAATTGGGGCCAAGAGGTACCGGAAAGTCGCATATTTACAAAGAAATATCACCCAATTCAATTCTAATCAGTGGGGGCCAAACAACCGTTGCTAATCTATTCTATAACTTAAGCAAAAGGGCTCCAGGACTCGTTTCTATGTGGGATACAGTCGCCTTTGATGAAGTAGCAGGCATCGAGTTCAAAGATAAGGGTGGCATCCAGATTATGAAAGACTATATGGCATCTGGATCTTTTGCACGCGGTAAAGAAATGATTCCAGCAAATGCATCAATGGTATTTGTTGGTAATATCAATCAAAGTGTTGACTCATTATTAAAGACTTCACATTTGTTTGAACCATTTCCAGAAGCGATGATTGATAGTGCCTTTTTTGATAGAATGCATATTTATGTTCCTGGTTGGGAAATTCCAAAGATGAGACCAGAGTATTTCACAGATAATTACGGATTCATCAGCGATTATTTAGCTGAGTACTTACGTGAAATGAGAAAGTTCCCTATGACTGATGCTTTTGACAAGTATTTTAAGTTGGGACATTGTCTCAATCAGCGTGACACCATTGCTGTTAGAAAAGTTGTATCTGGAATGACCAAATTGCTTTATCCCGATGGGAACTTTACCGAAAACCAAATTGAAGAGATCCTACGCTATGCATTAGAGAGTCGTCGAAGAGTAAAAGAACAATTGAAACGTATTGGTGGTATGGAGTTTTATGATGTACAGTTTTCCTATATTCGAATTGCTAGTATGGAAGAAGTTTTTGTACCGGTGCTTGAACAAGGTGGAGGAAAACTGATTCCAGAAGGTCCAGGTAAACCAGGACACATTTTCACAATAGCACACGGATCAAATGGTATGATGGGACTCTTTAAATTTGAGACACAGATAACAAACGGTAATGGAAAGTTTGATGTGACAGGGCTGAGTAATTCGAAAGAAGCAAAAGACTCTGTAAAGACAGCTCAAAGCTATTTTAAAGCGAACGCAAAACAAATCAGTGCAACTATCTCAGTTGATAGTAAAGACTATGTTATGCATGTCCAAGACTATCAAGGTGTTGGATTAGATTCGAGTATTGCACTTGCAACCCTTGTTGCATATTGTAGTGTAGCTTTGAATAAATCCACATTAAGTCAACTATGTGTCTTAGGTTCAATGAGCATTGGTGGAACAATCATGAAGGTGAGTGAATTGGCTTCTACACTACAAGTATGTTTTGATTCCGGTGCTAAAAGAGTTCTACTACCTATGAGTTCAGCTGCAGATATTGCAACAGTTCCAAGTGACTTGTTTGCTAAGTTCCAAATATCCTTTTATAGCAGTCCAGAAGATGCAGTTGTTAAAGCATTAGGAATGGAGTGAGGAATTGTCATGAATGAAAAAACTAGAAAAATGTATGAGAAAATAAATGCTTTACTAGAATGTGAAACTCAGACCTGGTTTTTTGGTGCAGGTGCAAGTTTTGAAGCAAAAGTCCCACTAATTGATGAATTGACTAAATTGATCGATGTAAAAGTAGTTGGAGAACACAAAGGAAATTACGAGATAATAAAGAAACATGTGGGGACACGTGCAACAATCGAGGATATACTGAACCATATTTCTGATTTTATTTCACTTTCGCAGCGATCTGAGTCGAAGCAGATTACATTAGAAAAAACATCTATGAGTGTTGAACTATTAACTGAATTATATAAGAAGATTATTGCCTCAATTGGTGAAATTGTCCGTTTCGGTTATGACTCTGAAACATGTGAATTTGGATCTATTGAGAATCCACTGATTGATATTAAAAATCATTCATTATTTTTTAGTGCCCTAAAGAAAGTTAAAAAAGATAGATTAACTTCTCATACTTTTTTTACTACAAACTATGATACATTGATAGAAGATGGATTGTCCATTAGTCAGATGGATTATAAAGATGGATTTCTAGGTGGTTCAATTGGTTTTTGGAGGCCAGATAATAGCTTTATAGAAAAATCATCTCCTGAAGTGTTTAACATTTTTAAGTTGCATGGATCTATAGATTGGTATAAAGAAAATGATATTTTGTATAGAGTAAGGTATGGATCTAAATATTTATCAAGTAATGAAAATATTATTATTTATCCACAAGCGACAAAGTATGCAGAAACTGCAAAAAATCCGTTCTTAAATCACATGTCACATTTCAGAGAAGTTTTATTTCAAAACAAAGATAATATTATGATATTTAATGGCTATGGTTTTGGTGATGAACATATCAATCTTGAAATCAAACAGGCTTTGGAATCAACAAAATCAAAGACGACATTTATTATTACTGTTAAAGAATTTTTGGATGAAGATGGTAAAAGTTATCTTCCAAAGTGTTTAGATAATTGGCTAAAACAGCCTTACATGCAAAAAGATCGTATCTATATACTTACGAATAAAGGTATATATCACGGTGATGAACAATCATTAATCAATGAAGGTGAAGATGATCACTCATGGTGGAAATTCAGCTCGTTCACTAATGATATTGTATTAGGAGGTGCAAAGTGAAATGAGTAACTTTATAGCAAATTCTGATCTATATGTTGGCCAGGTTGTTGAAGTGAATGGTGTGAATATTAAACTAGCAATAAGCTCATCTATAACAGATTTAATGAAAATTTATGACGGAAATGTATATTCTATTGGACATATTGGTAGTATGCTAAAAATACTGTTTGGAAGAAAAACTTTGTTTTTATCGGTTGTCGCCTTACGAATGAAGAACAGTGATGATGAACTAACATATAATCCGGGTAGCGATATTAGGATTATTGAAACAATCATTATATGTGAAGGAAGCTATGACTTTACTAGTGAAGAATTAAAGGTTTCATTTGGTATAGAGACATTTCCACTGCCTATGCAAAAAGCATACCTACTTACAAGTTCTGAGATGAAAACATTTTATTCCGCACTTGATGCGACACATGACACGACTTCATTTGTTTCATTCGGAAAATATAGTGGAACCGATTATGAATGCAAAATAAACGTTGATAAGTTGTTATCACAGCATTGTGCGGTGTTAGGTTCAACTGGAGCAGGAAAATCAGCTACCGTCGCTTCTATATTGCACTCAATAGTTGACATGAACGATATGCATCCTAATATAATATTAATGGATCCACATGGCGAATATTTCAAGTCATTTGCTGAGAAATGTACTTTATACAAAGCCTACTCAACAGATGGTGATGATACTAATGATCTAAAATTGCCTTATTGGTTAATGACAGCTAATGAGTTTCGTGAATTCATAGTGGGAAAATCTGAATATGAAGCAACTTCACAGAATAATATAGTTTTTGAAGCCTTAGGTTACGCACGGATGGTAGAGGCAGGCATATTAATGAGGTACAGTAATGATGCGTTGGGGGAGTCAACCGTGATTTTTAGTGATGGGAAAACTATTGCTGATTATGAAAATTTTGACAGGGATAACCCTATCTATTTTGATTTAGAAGATTTGATTTTTCATATGGACAAGATTCAAGGGCAAAAAGCAAATAATAATACAAATAAATCATCATCTGATAGAAAAGATATAGATAGTATTTTACGAAAGCTTAGAATATTAAAATCTAATTCGCAACTTAGATTTCTATTTAAAGATGTTCGAGTACAACTAAAGGAAATAATGAAACAATTTTTTGATGGAACTTCAATTAAAATTATAGACATTTCCGGATTACCCAATGAAGTCTCGGGGACAATGACTGCAATAATTGCACGATTACTTTTCCAATTCAAACTAAATCAAAACAGAAAAGAAAGAGAGAAAAGTCCCATACTTCTTGTGTGTGAAGAAGCACATAGATATGTCCCTAATTCTGGTGATGCTCAATATAAAGAAGCTCAAATATCAGTAAAAAGAATTGCAAAAGAAGGTAGAAAGTATGGGATTGGATTAATGTTGGTTTCTCAAAGGCCATCTGATATTGAGAGTACAGTTTTATCACAATGTAATACATGGATTATATTAAAAATAACCAACTCTGTCGATAAAAACTATATATCAAATTATTTGCCAGATAATAGTTCGAGCATGGTAGCTCAATTGTCATCGTTATCTAGACAGGATGCTATTCTAGTTGGAAACGCAGTAATTATGCCGTGTAGAATTCGTGTTAACACACTTGACACATCAAAGATACCAGATTCAAATGACATAAGTTTCATCAGTGGTTGGAAAACTCAAGATAATACAGCAGACATTGACAATGTTATTGAAAGGTGGGTAAAGTCATAAATTCTATTTATTTTTTACAATATTTTATAAGGAATTTATTACTTTTTTAATTATGAATTTGCACGATATAGGTATTTTAATCAAAGTGTCAAAGAGAGAATATCTCGAGGATATCATAAATGGTAGAATCTTTTTTAACCATGCAGAATATTTTAGAAATATCGAGACAGATAGCTCAAAAGATTCAAGAGAAGGTAAAGTTGCGATTGATACAAGTTTTCCAATCGATATTAACCACGAGCTCTTTAATCTTATGTTTTCACTAAATCCTGAAGAACTCAATATGTCTTATATTTCTTCGGCTAAAACTCCAATATTTTGTTGCTCATTACTTGAAAATCATATGCTGGTTCCATCAGGAGTTAATATATATGACTTATCAAGTAAATATCTTCAAGAAATGAGTCATTGGGGTAGCAGTGTTCTAGTTTTCTCATTGAATGAGTTTTGTAGTAAAATATATCAAAAATGCGCTTCAATTGGGATAAATCCTCTTATGGATAGAGTTAAATACAATCAAGATGAAAAACCATTATCCTTTTCAGATTTCAAAAGGATGATGATAATCAATAAATATGAACCCTTTTTTCACAAATCTAAGAAATATACTAATCAAAATGAGTTTAGAATTGTGCTGGGAGGAAATGATGTAGTTAATAACACAGATCATTTCATTCTTGAAATAGGCCGATTAGAATCAGCGCAAATCTTCGACTTAGAAACTTTAAGTGATTTGGGGCTAAGAATAATCAAGAGCAGTCGAGAGTAAACTCTTACTTCATATCAGGAGGGGTGGATGTCATGTTTACAATAAAGAAGTATATAATAGGTATTATTATTGGAACGATGCTATTTAGTGGGATTGCTATTGTCGATGATTTGATAGTGAAATTGTCGATGGGAGCAGCTGCATCACTTGCATTTAGCATTGTTGGATCCCTATACACCGCTGGACTGATTTCATCTAGAGCTGATGGTGGAAAAGTACGATTAGTCATCTTTATAATACTGTTGACTCTATTCTTATATGTGTTTACTCAGATTGCTAAAGGCATTATTTGGTTATTCTCATTTCCAATGTGGGTATATATTGTCTTGATTTCGGTCGGGGCGGTTTCTCTTATACTCATAATGGTTTTTAATAATAAAAGAGCAAAGAAGAGATATATAACTAAATTATCAGTCGTGGAACTACTCAACCCAAATCCTGTCATAAAAGTACCATTTAATGAGAGCATTACTAAAGTAGAACCAGTACTAAAAAGCATCCGTGAACTGCTTCTAGAAGAAACAGAGAATAAATTTATCATAGCAACAACTAACAATTCCTATAGCCCTGGATTGCAGTATGTCAAAGTATATTTGAATGCCCTTGAATATCCTAAAATCAAAGGATACATTAAGATGGATCATGCTGCAGCATTTTGGGGAGACGTCTATTATGCTGATGACAAGAGATGGATTAAATACTAGAATCATAAGCAATTTATTGATTGGGGGTCAATTTTATGGAAAAGTGGCAAAAAAACTTTGTATCTATTCTGGTAATGTTCGTTGCGTGGAAAATATCTGATGTGCTATTAGAATTGGTATATAATAGTATAGATAACACTATCTCACAATCATCAGGTAACGTAAATAGTTTGTTGATAATATTACGAAGTATTGTCGGCTTTATTGGTATAGATTTTGTTTCATTTTTAATTGCTGTAATTGTTTTAGTCGTAGCTCTGATAAGCGCAAACAATGAGTAGTTTAAGACAAATTTACTGGTTTTGTCATAATAATATATAATGGAGTAACTTAAATGCAAAAATCTGATTTTAAACAATGGCTAATTGTAAACTATCCAAATTTAAAGGAAATTACCATAGCCACTACAGTTTCTGATGCCTTCTATATCTTTAATCATGATCTTGGAATAAACTTCCAGGAGATTTTGAACGGTGATAAATCTCTTAAAGAATATAAAATATGTGTTGAGAAATATCTATTGAATAGTGGTAAAGAACCAGGATCAAGACCTTCAGGTTATACATCACACCTTCGTTATCTTTTAAAGTATGCTAAAGAATTAGGGTTAACTAGAGTAGATTCAAAACTCAAAACAATCAAAATTCAAAAAGTGAAATCAAAAAGAAAACCTAGAACGCCATATACAGATAAAGTTATGTCATTTATTGATATTGAAGATGTATTCAATAAAGTCGACAAAGATCCTGTCTACGGAGAAGAAAATAAAGCTGTAAAGAGAATATTGAAAAAGTTTCCCAATCATGACTCTTTAGAGGATATCATGTGTAAAATAAGTGTCATTGATGTGACACACTCGACTCATGTTGGTATTCATAAGAAGAACTTTTCTTTAGTCGATTTAGCAAAAAAAATCATGGCTATAAAAGATATTGATAAAAGAATTGAATCGGGAGATTTGTTGCTTGTTGATGAAATAGCAAATATAAACGGAAAAAATTTATTGTCTTTTGCTTCTAAGTACTGTGCCTGTCATAATCAGATGGTCTATGGTAAAGATGACTATTTTAAATACGATAGTGTTGTATCTAAAGCAATTTATTATAAAGGTAGAAATTTTGTAGAGTATTCAGAAAAACTAGATGAGATAATTGAATCAAAAGGATTGATTAATGTCGACAAAATTAGAGAAAAATTGGATTTGTACTATTGGTACAATAATAAGTAATTATGCGGGATGGTGAAACATGTTAAGCTTAAATGAGTTATTAGATTTAATCACAAGTGAAAATATCTCTGTTAGCAATCTATTATTAAAGACAAAATTGTATGCAAAGCATATTAAAGATACTGAATTATTAAATTGGTGTGAGTCAGAACTAGAAGGATACAAATCATACGTATCAACACCAGACTATAGGAAATTTAATATAATAAAACTGATAGGTGAATTTCAAGGTGTTACAAAAGAACTTCGCTTTGGTAAAGATGAAATGATAATTATTGATAAGGTATCAAAAATTTACGATCCTATTTCATCTATAGAAACATTAGATAAATCAAAATCTAGAATTATCCAATATGATTCAATATTTAATGTTGCAAACGAACTGATTCAAATAGTGAATGGAAACACACTAGATAGATTAGAGATTCAAGTTCCTGAAAATACCTTTAGTGTCATACTTGAACTAGTTAAAATACAACTATCTAAGAGACTTGAAGCACTTATGAAAAATACGAAAACACACCCTAAGGAAATAGTTTTAAAGAACTATTTTGAAGCTTTAATCAATAAAAATATCATTAATATTCTTATCGGGGATAAAAATTTGGAAGAAATGGAAGATATTGGCAAGTATAACAAAGATATTAAAATGCCATATTTGAAAGGTCATGAAATTTGTGAGATATCAGAAAAATTTGGTATTATTCAAAATTATCCAGATGACAAACTAAGTCGATGGGAATATTTTAAGATTCTATTAGAAGGTTGCATTCAAGAAGATCGGATTAATGAGCTTCTGCTGAACGTGTTCTCAATGAATAATTTCAGAAAACATTTATCAGGATTAGCAGACAAGCTTGTTATAGAGACACATTCGCATATTGTTACAAGGGCAATCGAAAGGATTAATGGTGAGTTGATTTTTAGCGGTGTAAACTTGAATTATGATGGAAAAACGTTCAACATGGGAAAAAGTACAACAACAAAACAAGAAATAATGGAATCTGAATCTCTTAATCATTCTGATAGATTAGGGATGCTCAAACTGGTTTTGCATGAGAAAATTTCAGGTATATCATATAGAAAATTTAAAGATGAATATTATGCCGAAGCAGTTGAAGCAGCTTTTAAAGAAATAAACGCAAGACTAAAAGCTATATATATGAAATACAGAAGTAATGAATTAGATGGTACTATTTTATATGAAAACGTCTTCTCTACAACAAATCCACTTTTAAAAATTGGAGATTTACAAACCCAGTCTGAGAAGAATGAGCAACTTGGTTATCAGTATATATTTAAAGGATCATGGATGAGCATAAGAAGTCCAAAAGCTCATGCAAACATAACTATTTCAGAAGATGAAGCGTTTGATCTACTCATTTTAGCAAGTATGTTAATGAAGAAAATTGATGCTCTATTAGCAAGCAATAACTTATCAGAAGCTTAGCATTACTGGAATTTATAAAGTAAGATAATTATAGATATATTTTTGTTATGTAAAACTTATACACACATATACACAGAATGGAGAGGACTAAACTATGAGTATTTTTGATAAAAACCCAATAGATAATTTAAATGCAATATTAAACTGGAGGATGGATAATGGATCAGGCTATATAGATCAATTCAAAGATCGACAATTAGCTTCAGACTTTAATCAAATTGGAAGAGCTTTTCTGGCAAATTCATTAATTTCATTATGCGGTATAATTGAGAATAAAAATACTTCTAATGAAGCTGACACTCTAATCTTTCCAATATTGTTCAACGTTTGGCATTCGTTTGAACTGCTTCTAAAAAGTGGTATTTTAACACTTGATATTTTAAAAAATCCTTCAAGTATGGGGACCAATAATACAACAAGTGAACATAAAATTAATTCATTAATCATAGTTTTTAAGAATCAACTTACAGTAATGGGTTTAGTAGGAAGTGTACAAAAGTATCTACAAAGTATTGAAGGAATAATTAATGATTTCGATACCAAAAACGCTCGCTTCGATTTTGGTCGGTATTCGTATGGTTTAGATTTGAGACCGCAGTTCTATAATCAACCTGATGCAAATAATAGAATTATCGACAATACGTATATCAACATTCGTGAATTAATTGAGGTGTTGACTTCTATTTTAGATGATTTTGTTGAGTTGATTGACGAACTGAATAATCAAATAGAAGATATCGATAAAGGTTCATCGATCACAGTTACAGATAAAGTTATTGATGACAATATCAATCATAAGAAGACGATATTTAAAGATTTAGAACAAAATTTTCCTACTGATGATAGTGATTACTATGAATATCTAAGAAGACGATTATTATAATTTTAGATGTATGTGAAAACAAACTTGGTTGTGACAACCTCAAAACTAACACAAACTTGGTTATGACAACACATGTTTTCAATACGGAGTTTATTTCTTAAATTGCCGAAAATATGCCAAAATCATGGCTGAATCAGGGGATTTATCTGAATAAACACCTTAATCGATATTAAAAAAGATGAAAAGACAATGTGAAGTCCTAAAGAATGCATTTTTAGGATAAAACGGATGTCTTTTTTTCTTTTTGCTTCTTTGCTATGACAAGGGAGATTTGAACTTTAAACACTAATAGTATGACTATCTAATAAAAAAACACTCTCAAGGAGTGCGATATAAGGCGATTTCATACGTGGGAGCTGAAATCCGTCATGGCGGAAATTGGCGGATTAAACTTGAACTGATATCAAAAAGTTGTACTTAGTGTAAACTAATATATATGCAGGAGGTATCATGTGAAGGATAAAAAGAAAAAGAACAGGTTATGGAGCGGAGAATTCATGTTAAAGGTGGTTTTAGACATCATTGAAAATGAACTCTCATACAGCTATGCGGCACGTAAATATAATATGTATTTATCATCAGGAAGTCTAAATGATACACTACTTGCTAGGTGGGTTTATCAGTATAGGCTCTATGGAAAGGAACGGTTTTTTCAGACACCTAAAGTCTATCGTAAGAATCCAGTTAGACAGTTCAATAAACCATCTAAAGAGGTAGAACAGGATTTAGAACTTAAAGTCAAACATCTTGAAATGGAACTTGATTACACAAAAAAACTCATCGCCTTAGTTCAGATACAGGAACGAACAAACAAAAATACCAAGTAGTCAAAGAATTAAGGCGAAAATATGCACTAAAAAATCTACTTGAAATATTAGGACTATCTAAGTCTGTCTATTATTATCATGAACACCATAAGCAAAATGACAAAAATCGCGATATAAAAATCCTTATATCCGAAATCCTTGAAGCGAGCATTAAAACATATGGTTATAGACGTATTAAACTTGCAGTTCAAAACTTCTATCAGTTTAATATAACTTATAAGACTGTCGTTATGCTCATGAAAGAACTACATATCGTCTGCAAAGTAAGAAAAAAGAGATATCGTTATATCTCTCAAATATCCAATAAGATTACACAAAATCTACTCAAAAGAGACTTCAAGAAAGAAGATTCCAATACGGCATGGGTCACAGATGTATCAGAATTTAGATTCAATCGAAAACGATTATATCTTTCAGTCATCTAAGATCTTTACAATAGTGAAGTAAAAGGGTATCAAATCTCTAGAAGTCAAAACCAGGACTTGATTCTTAGAACACTTAAGAAAGCAATCAATCCAAATGAAGATTTATCGCAACTACTCATTCATTTTGATCAAGGCATTTTAAATCAATCGCTTAAATATCGAAACTATCTTAAGAAATCATCATTTACACAATCGATGAGCGCTAAAGGAAACGCATATGATAATGCAGTGGTTGAAAGTTTCTTTGGGACACTTAAATGTGAAACCATCTATTTACAAATGGTTAGATCATTAGCTGACTTAATTTGAACCATCGATGAATATATCCATTAGTACAATCATGAAAGAATCAAACTCACATTGGGTGGTTATTCACCAATCCAATATAGACTCATGAATCAATAAATGATACAATAACTACAAAGACATAAAGTACAAGAAAATAGTATCGATATAGGATAAATCATCCTGGTTACAAATTAGTCTTCTTCGTTTTCGATGAAACATCAGATGTATATTTTGAAAGTGGAAAAGAGAAAAAAAGCATCGTGGCTAAAGGTACGAATATACTAGCAAAACCTCACATGTATTGGGCAGATAGAGTTATAGTGGAAATAATCAAAAAGAGTCAAGCTGATAATTAATATGGTTTAAACCTTACAACAGCTTTGAAATACCATTTGGAATTAATGATGATTTACCTAAGTTAATAATATATGATGTAAAAAATGCGAAATTAAATACAAAAAAATATTCTGTTGAGAATATGATTAGTTAGAAAATAGTGATGACATTAATATGTTTTATTGGATTAAATTATGGTGTTAATATTGAAATATACTAACAAATAGGATAAGGAGAAAAGGATAGTTTTATTCAAAAAAACTAATTCTTAAAAGTTGAAATATGATTAAACTGCAAAATATAAGTAAGTATTATCAAGATAACAATAAATTTATAACAGCTTTAAAGGATATAAATTTATCATTTTCTTATAATGAATTAATATTAATATCTGGTGATTCAGGAAGTGGTAAATCTACACTTTTAAATATAATTAGCGGTTTCGACTATGCTTCTTCAGGTGCATTTGTTGTAGATGAGATTAATACTGATTATTTTGGTGAAGAAGATTGGCATTTATTTAGAAGAAATAATGTAAGTTATATTTCTCAATATTTTGACCTAATTGAACAAACAAATGTTCAGAGAAATATAGAGTTAGGTTTATTGCTAAATTATAATGAAAAACCCACCAATGAAAAAATAAAAAGTGATATCGGTAATATTTTGAATATGGTCGATTTAAATGGCAAAAACAATAGTAAAATTCATGAATTAAGTGGTGGAGAGAAACAACGAGTTGCAATTGCCAGGGCATATGCAAAGAATACACCTATAATATTAGCTGATGAACCTACTAGCAATTTAGATGAAGAAAATGCACAAAAAGTAATTAAAGCACTAGCTGAAACAGCTAAAAATAAATTACTAATCGTTGTGACTCATAGACCTGAACTTTTCAGCGAGTACGCAACGCGTTTAATTGTCTTAGAAAATGGAACAATTAAAAGTGATCAGAAATTAAATCAAATCCCTAATGTAACTAAAGATCAAACAATCAATAAATATGAAGAAGTAAAAAAAACTAGAGTAATACTAAAAAATAGCCTTTTTAATAATTTAAGGAGATCCATTTCATATGTATTAACTTTTACTATGATATCGTTACTAACATTATTTTTTGCATCCATTTTTTTGTATTTTGCTAATGCTAATCAAAATAATATTACTGATAATGCAATATTTGGCAATTTTGATGAAAAAAGGTTAATTATTATAAATAGTGACTCTTCTTCATTCAGTGAAATAGAAATAGACAATTTAGAATCAAATAAATTGATTGATAGAGTAGTTAAAGAGGATTTTTTACTAGACAGTATTTTTTATGCAAGTATACAAGGGCAATATGGAAACTACAATTTGTACTTTAATATTGACAATATTAATTCTTCTAAAATAAAGGATAAAGAATTAGCGTGGGGAAGATTCCCTGAAAATTCTAATGAAGCTGTTATATCTTTTTCTACTACAAGTGCTGATATAGAAGCATATGGTCACTTAAGAATTGAGTTATTTAACAAAGCACACAAGGATAGATTAATTGAGATTGTAGGTGGTGTTTATAACGATTCAGTAAATGCTAATTTCTTATATTTTAATTTGGCAGGGATTTCTTCTTTAAATACGGATCTACTTGATGAGTATGCAGATATTCAATTAACAGATACTCAATCTAGATCAATATTTAATTCTAATATTACACTTTTGCATGACGAAAGAATTGAAAATGACCAAATCTATATTACATCGAATATTGCAACACGTCTATTAAGTGCAGAGACAACAGAATCTGTGGAGTTACTAATGGATGACGGTTATCAAAAATTATCAATTGAAATGAGTTCTATAAATATTATTAGTACCGAAGACTATTGGTTTGATCATTTAATAAGTCCTGATGAAAATGTAGTTATTATTTCTGATGAAAAATATCAAGAATTAATTACAAATGTCACTTATCAATTGAGTATATTTTTCAAAGACGTAAATGCTTTGGATTCATTCGTAAATGAAAATGATAAATATATTTTTTATTATCCATATGAGATTATCGAGTATCAACAGAATATATCAGAACACAGTTCCAGTATTCAATTATTTATTATTTCTAGTGGCATCATATTAATATTATCAAGTATTAGTTTAATTGTTCTAAAAAAACAAAACACCTATAAAAAACGTGATGAGATTATTCTCTTATCAATAGGTTATCATCAGAAAGATATTAAAAAAGCAAACATAATTGAAATGAGTATTTACATGTTTCTGACTTATTTTATTACTACAATTACTGTCTTGATTTCAATTTTTATTACTTCAATTTCAAATCGAATAATTTTCATGCCATTAAGCAATCTAAATTTATTTGTAATAATCATCTTGTTGTTTATAGAAACGCTCTATTTTGTTTTATTTTTTGTTAGAGATTATATTAAAATATCATCCAGTGAAATTCACAAATCATTAAGGGGGCAACTATGATCAAACTAACGAATATAAGTAAAGAATATAAACACAAAAAAAGCACTCAAATGGCTCTGAATAAAATTAATCTAATATTACCTAGAACAGGGTTGATTTCCATTATAGGTGAAAGTGGATCAGGAAAAACATCTTTGATTAATATCATAGGTAAACTTGACAAACCTACTAGTGGACAGTATTACAGTGAGATTCATGGTGTAAGTAGAAAAGATACTTTTGGTTATGTTTTTCAAAATGGCCAACTAGTTGAAAATTTAACGGTTGAAGAAAATATGTTGTTAATGATGGAAATTAGTAATAAAAAGAAAAATGTAGAAGAGGTGATCAAGTTACTTGAAGTTGTAAATATGATAAATTATAGTCATCGAAAAATTTCATCATTATCAAGGGGACAAAAACAACGTATTGCAATTGCTAGATCATTAATAAATAGTCCACTTATATTATTAGTTGATGAACCTACAAGCAATTTGGATAGACAAAACAGTTTAATTGTTATGGATATATTAAAATCAATAAGTCAAAAATCATTAGTCATTGTTGTAATTCATGACAAAAAATTAGCGTTTAAGTATTCTGATCAAATTATTCGGTTAAACAGAGGAGAAATAGTTGAAACAGAAGTTGAAAAATCTCAATCTGAAACTGATGATCAAATAGATACGAGTGATACCTTAAAGCATGAGATTATAGTCGATTCTGAAGAACTATTTTTAACATTGACAAATGTTGATAAACATAAGGTTAAATTACATTTTGATGTACAAAATGAAAATTTAATTGTGTATTCAGATAAACATGTTATTTCAAAGAAATATATAGATACAGAAGAAAAATCAGATTTCTTTGTTTCTGAAAGTAATCAAAATCAAGCACAATTTAGAAGTAATATAGAAATTTCTAAAAAAACAAAACATTCAATAAAATATCCAATTAAATTATTCGGTACTTTAGTTTTAATTATTTTAAGTATTCTTATGGCTTTAATTGCATCAGTTTACACAAAAAATAATTCTATTGATCCTGCAGAATATCAAATATCTAGTGTCAATGCAGTTGGTGTATATAGTAATAATTTAGATGAAGATCTTTATATTTATGATCAAGAAATCAATATTCGTTATGTTTTACCTTATAATCATGAAAATAACTATACTTTATCATTGAAAACTTTATATCAATTTAATGAATATGATCCATTTGAAGTGAATTTCTTTATAAAACCACTAGCTCTCGAATCGATTAATGAATCAATGATCATATTTGGAAGATATCCTAATAATGCTTTTGAAGTAGTCATAGATAAAACATTGTTTGATAAAAATTCAAATGTAGATATTTATTACAGATATGGTATTGTTAATGTTGAATCACTTTTAAATAGTGAAATCACATTAAATAACGGTTTAAAGGTAAAAGTTGTAGGTGTAGTAGATACAAGGACACCAACGTTTTATATTGATTTAGGAATTTTATATGCAGAGTCAGTTTCTAATATGGAAGACTATTTTATTATTCCTCAATCAAAAGCTACTTTTACACAAACAAGCATTAGTTTGGAAGACAATAATGAAATATACGTTTCAAAGGCAATATATGATGAAATGACAAACTTAAACCAGGTGATGCAAATTGACATTGATAATTCAACTTATTATATTAAAGGTTATTTTGAAAATTTAGATGATCAATTTAATCATGCATTGATACTTAAAGATGAAGAAATTAAGGAATTAGTTTACAAACAATTGAATGAAAATAACTACGTGGAAATGATATTAACAAACAAAGAAATCGTATTATCTATGCATCCAGACTTTATAGATTTGATTCAAGTTGAAGAAATGTCTTATTTACACGAAAATAGTGTTGCAATTAATGCAATGATTTTTGTACTAGTTTCCCTAATGATAGCTGTATTTATCTTACTCTATCAAAATGTTAGATTATCTTTCTTAACTCATAAAGAGGTTTTAGGTATGAAAGTCTTGCTGGGTGTTAATAAATTAATGGTCGCATTTGATTATTTTAAGCTTCAATTAAAGCATATAGTATTATCGATAACGATTCCCTATATAATTTCAGGTATTATTATTAGATATTTATCCACTAATATTTATATTCAGAATACGTTCCTTGGGTATTCATTTATTAATTTGCTTTATGGCTTGCTATTATTATTACTTATTCAAATCATAATGATCATGTTTTTTATCTTATATAATCTACGAGGGAATCCAATAGATGTAATTAAACGTATTAACATTTCATGATTGACAAAGCATATTTTAAAATTATATAATGAGAACATAGAGTTACAAAAATTTGGAGGGGGAAAATGAAAAGAGCATTTTTGCTTAAAGGCAGTATTTTTGTTTTAGTTTTTTTGGTTGCTTTAACAACGTTGTCAATTACACCAGTGAATGCAGCATACGTTATTGATGGACCGACAACAAGTGGATATATTGATTATTCTGGTCAAGGTACAGTAATAGAGAGTCCGCTTAGAGACGGAGTTTCTACTATTTCTGGTGATTATTTAAATGTTCCTACTTACAAAGGAAAATATGAAAATCAACAAGTATTGGTCAATGATTGGTGGCTTCATAGTTGGAGTAGTTGGTCTACTACTAATAACAGAACGAATGATTACTATACATATAGAGGAGAGTCAATCACTGAATATGATGTTGAATCTAAAGACCAGTCAATGTATAAACGATATGATCCAGAAAAATATCCAGTATATACCAAATATTATGTCACTGAATACATTGGAAACAAATGGTATAATTTCTTTTTAACGACATCAAGAGCAAGTACAGTTGCATATCCTGGAGCAATTGATAACTATGATATTACAAATAGATATACAGAATTAAGAGTTACGAGTTATAATGGTGGATATGAATATGATTATACATGGCGAGATAGCAAACCTTCATCTAACACAGGATATGAGTGGATTTCGTGGTCTAACCGTACTGTGTATCGTTATAGATCTAGAACTATAACTTGGAATGAAACTGCGATAAATAGCACTGAAAGAGTTCCATTGAAATATAGTTTTAATGATTTGGAAGGAAATAGTCTTGGAATAATTAAATTAACTTTGAATAAAAAAATTTCAGAGTATGAAGACATTTCTAATGTAGTAAGTAACAATCTTGATCAATATTTTATTACTTCTGAATCAATAATTGATTTACTTATTGAACATGTTGAAGACATAGATGATCAAGTAACACAAATGGGATTTCAAGATTTAGGAGATTTGATTATATATGTATTAGAAATAGGTATAACTGCTTCATTACCACCTGAATTAGCAAAATACATTGGACCAATATTATTTGCTCTTGAATATATTGATAATCTGATAATTACCAAAATGGCTTTAAATCAAGTAAATACTATGCAAGATTTTTTATTTGAATTAAATAATTCAAATAACATTGGTGTTATTAATTTTACAACTATTGAAGTAAATACGGGGTATGGGTATGACATTAGCTATTATTTAACTACTGATATAGTCGATTTAGATTATGTTTCCATGCGTTATGATTATAATGATGTAGGCAATTTACTTATGGATTTGGATGGCAATAATTATGGTATAGTAAAATATGATATTAGTCTTGATGAGATTATTTATATTATTCAAATCACGATAATGGATTCATATCCAACCATATTGCCTTGGAATACAATCATTTTTTAGGAGAATAGAATGAGTGAAAGTAAGATTAGAATTCTTTTGGCCATAATAATAACAATAGTATTTGGATTTTTTATGTATTTTCGTATTGTTGATTTTCTTGAAATGTCTGATTTATATGAGAGATTTCAAATTGATGTTTACTATCAATTAGTACTAGGATCAAGATTGATGATAGGATCAGTTATTTTATTATATTTGACAATTTTATTATCAGTTGATACGATATTTTATCTTCACATCCGTAAACATCATAAAATTCGTCTTTATTTCACATTAGCTTTAGTTTTATTGATAATCTTAAGTAGTATTGTCTCTTATTATGTAATTAAATTTAGAATGAATTCCGATTTATATTATTTCTTTTTCACTTTAATGACCATAAATGCAGTTTTTGATGGTTTTGCTGTGATAGCAGTCAAATCTATTTATATTAAACTAATGAAGTAAATTAATTTTTCATTCAAACTTGATATATAACATAGTGTATACCGAGTATATAATATTCATGATAATATACACGCTTCGATTAAACATCGACTATTAGTCGGTGTTTTCTGTTTTTTTGTTTTTGGAGATATGCATTCTTCCCACTCGTTAGATGTGGTTCTAGTATAGTACTCTCAAAACAAAAAGAGTGCTGCTAATAAAGAACAATAGACACTAAGAGTAAGAATCTGAACATGATTAAGAGCAGGGAGGTATTGCTTTGCTCTTTATGATGGATGTTTTAGAGCGATAAATGCATTGCTTGATTTGACAAATTACCCAAAAAAGAAACTCCGTGTAAAAAAAGCAAAACTCCGTTGGAAACAGAGTAAAACTCCGTCGAACACGAGTGATTTTAGAGTAAAACTCCGTAATGACAAGACATCTAACTAGAATAGGTCTGATACACTAATCAGGCCTTTTTTTGTGCTTAAATTAAGCAAAAATAGCCAAAAAATGCCAATTATTAGTCTATCTTCACGTTATTAAGCATAGTGATGTCGATTTGGAGCAGCTATAACTAGTATGATAATCATAACTTCAACTCAACTTTTTACACGATATGAAGAGGAGGTGCTAAAAAATCTACACGATTTAGGTGGGGGTGCCAAATTTTTACACGATTTAAAATCTACTTAAGAATGACATATAAAATTTCCATTTTTATTAATATTTTCAATGGTATAATAATTATAGATATAATGCGATTGGAGATTATCATAATGAGTTCAAAACAGAAAAAGAGAATTCTGATTTTAATCAATATTCTATTTCTATTTATTTCTTTCATTATTGTGTTTTTAATGTATAGAACTCTTTTTTTTGATTTTAACACTATACCAGTATACATCGTACTAATTTCATATGCTGGAGTATCAGTTACTTTAGTTATCATACATTGGCATTTGAGCAAGGAATTTAGAATTGAAAAAGAACTGAAAAGATTGAATAATATTCTTTTTGATTACGTGGAAACCGTATTGAGTTTTGAGTATGTTAAAAAAATACTTCTAGAAAATAATTATACTCAAGTCAATGAATCTACATTTTATGCAAAAGTTGAACATAATTTTGGTGATCCCACTTGGACAGATCATTTCTATATTAAAGTGCTAGATGCAGTTACTATCAACGATAATCTAATCAGCTTTCTGGATGATCAATCAATGAAAGGAATTTACACATGCAATTTAGTCTTGTTTATGATAGATTTGTTCGATGAAGAATCCAAAGAAATGTGTATTCAGTACATTAAATCTTGGTTGATTAATTATAGAACCTCCTATTTAAAAAATGGTAAAGGCTATGCTTTGGCTGTTTATGAAAAACAAACAAATAGACTATATTATTATAAAGATAAGTCTCGTCTTCACTCAAAATACTATAAAAGCATGAGCCAAATTTTAAAACTTTTATGAGCATTTTTTGATGACAAATAATACTATTTGTAAATTCTATTTATTATTTTAAATGAATTATCGAGTCGATTTGAAAAATTCAATTATGACCAAAATAGATTTTATACTCTATGGTCTATTTAGGACAAATATAACAGTCATTTTCTCCTTTGATAGTATGTTGTACTATTTTTAATGGGTTGAAGAATTTCTACACGATATAACACTAGGGTGCTACATTTCCACACGATTTGAAGGTAAAGGTGTTAAAAATTGTATTAACCCCAATAACCATAGACAGATGAACTAGTTTTCACTAAAACTACTAAGAATCGAAGAGGTATCTTATGAAATATAAAGCAATATTCTTTGATAGAGATGGTACACTTACACTGAATGATCCGGAAATGGATAAAGAACTAAATCGTAGATATAAAGAGTTGAGCGGAGTAGAACTAAAACTACCATATGAAAGGTTTATTACGTTCTTTAAAAAGGCGCAAGAGCAAGAAAAGCCATATATTCCGTATAAAACCATTGAAGATGAGATTCTATTCTTTACTGATTTTTATGAATTGCTGCTACTTGATGATAGTGTAACAGAAAACGTAAAAGAAAAAGCCAAATATCTTGGCGAGAAATTATGGTATGTTTATAAGAAACCATATGATGAAGTGATAGAGGTGTTAGAGTATTTTCATTCAAAAGGATTTGTTATGGGTGTAATAAGCGATTGTCCACCTTCTCTTGAATATTCATTGGAGCTAATAGGATTAAGTAAATACTTTACATCATTTACAGCAAGCGCAATCGTTGGAGTAGGAAAGCCAGATCCAAAAATCTATCTATATGCATTGGATAAAGAAGGTGTGAATGCAGAAGATTGCTTATATGTAGATGATATGCTAAATGAAGTAGAAGGTGCAAGGAATTTGGGCATGACTGCGTTTCATATCGATAGAAAAGGAAAATGCGAAAAGACCAAATGGACCATCTCAAGTTTGAAAGAAATTATTAGCTTTAATGAAAAACAGTTTTGATGAATCATGAAATGGATTGGTCGGGGTGGACTGTATAGGGTATTTTCAACAGTCATTTTCAATACTTCCCTTTGTTAAGCCATCAATTAGGGGTGCTAAAAATCTACACGATTTAACAGAAGGGTGCTAAAAAATTACACGATATGACACTAGGGTGCTAAAATTTCTACACGATTTGATGGTAGAGGTGCTACAATTGTATTAACCCTCAATACCTTAGACATATAAGAAGTATAGGTTTGATACGAAGGTATCAGACTTTTTTTCATGCAGAAAGGGAATTTTCTCCCTATCTACCAAAATCTAGATCAATATTTTGAACCGATGTAGTAGTTTTTTAGGTCTTAAATCTTTCCTCTGTCTAACCTTCTATCGATTACCCAACCTTTAAACGATTACAAAATTAAGTACATTTAATATTGCAAAAATATCGATAAAGTGATAATATATAGTTAGAAAGTAAGAAAATAAGAAAATAGGAAAGAGGTGGATTCGATGATTATAGAACTGAGAAAAAAATCTCAAATTACGATACCCAAAGAAATCATTAATGAGTTAAATCTTCAAGAAAAAGACCAACTTGAGATTTCTATAAAAAATGGAGTCATTGTGATTGAACCAGTCGCCATATATTCAAAATCATACATCCAAAAATTAGAAGAAACAGTAATGAGAATAAATGAAGATCCTTCAAAGTACAATGTTGGACCTTTTAAATCTGTAGAGGAAGCTATAAACTACTTAGAAGATTCAGATGAAGATGATGATAAAGACAAAGAATTAAAAAAATGACATATGGAATATTATTTTCGACCAGGTTTAAGAAGTCTTTTTCTAAGTTGCAGAATAAAGAAAAGAGATTATTCTACAATAAGTTATCTTTATTTATTGAGAATCACAGGCACCCAAGTCTTAGAACGAAAAAGATCAAAGGTAGTGAGATTCTATTTGAGTCTAGCATCAATATGTCAATCAGAGTAATTTGGACATATCAAAATGAGAATTTAATATTGATGATTGACATTGGTCACCATGACATTTTAAGCAAATTATAGATATAATTTCATATATAATTAAGAACTATGTAAGTTAATCAGAAAAGTCGTTTTCACAGGCCCATTTTTAAGAAGAACCATCATTACACATGTCAGAATGTGACAGATAATAATTTATTAGTAGAGGTACACAAGAATAACTTGTTTTTTTTTGAGTCCCAATGTTATAATCATCTCAATAGTTAGATTTCTATTAGAAAGTTCAATCTAAGAGTTTTTAAGGGGAATAATGATATGAGTAAATTCATCGATGATGTCAAAAAGTACTATAATGAGAATGCTGAAAAAGAATGGACAAGACTAACAACTCATGCATTCGAGTTTGAGATTACAAAGCATATGATGGACGATCAGATTAAACCAGGAGATACGATTTTGGATATCGGAGGCGGCCCAGGTAGGTATGCTATTTATTATGCGGAGAAAGGGTGTAAGGTGACTCTGGTTGACCTATCTGAATCGAATATCAAAATTGCAGAAAGAGAAGCAGAACTTGCCAATGTCAAGATTACAACCCATGTATGTGATGCAACAAATCTTGAGTTAATAAATCTTGACCAATTTGACCATGTATTTCTTATGGGACCACTGTATCATCTAGTTTCGACACAAGCACGCAAAAAGGCAACTTTAGAAGCTTTGCGACACCTCAAACCTGGTGGCTATTTATATGTATCATTCATCATGCTTTTTGCTGGGATGATTTATTACATGAAGCATGATCCTGAAGGCGTACTTACAGATCCTTCTCGTGAAATCTATATCAATGATGTCATCAAAGACAAACCTTATCAAGGCGATGCATTCACCAAAGCGTATTTTATAACGCCTGCCAAGATTAAGAAATTTATGAAAAAGTTTCCACTAGATGAAGTAATGCTGTTTGGACAAGAAGGTATACTTGCTCCACAGGAGTTGCTACTTTTATCAGCAACTGAAAGAGCTAAGTCCGAATGGCTTCGTATCGCTATCGAACTATCGACTAGAAAAGAGTATTTAAGCTATTCAGAACATGCTACGTATATCGGAAGGAAGAAATTTTAATCCATGAAACATTGAACTGGATTGGTATGGTTTTCAAACAGTAGGTTGTGATATCATATGCATAGAAATAGCAGTGGTTCGTAACTTTTAACAGGGTTGCATAAAAATCAATAAAGGTGCGGAAAATCTACTAGAGGTACGCAATTGTATCATAATAGGACACACAACAAACCCTGATTATACCAAGTTTATTTCTACTTCGAAAAGTGGCTTAACCGCGTCAGGCGCGTAGATTTTAACAGGGGTGCGAAATTGTATTAAAATAGGCTACACGTTCCATATAGCAAACACAGGTTTGATACAATTCATATCAAGCCTATTTTTATTTTTCAATCTAAATTTATTAGTAAAATGTATTCATATGAGCGGTGAATTTAGGTAAATGAATGAGTTTCTACATGATTAGTTTAGTTAATGTTTTATGCAATATAGATTAATGAACAATCTAATGTTATAATATAGAAAATAATGCATAAAAACCAATTTTATATCAAATTTTTAAAATATTCATTTATCATGTTGACATACTATATTCGTGCACACATGTATAAAAATTCACATCATCCTTTATATCGGGATATGTAATAAAAATAGAAATTTGGGGGAGTTTAAAATGGAACAAAAATTTATTTATCGAAATCATTTAAAGAAAATTCAAAAGTGGATGTTAATCATTGGGATTCCAACTAGTGTTTTATTTATAATCTTAGGAATTATCTTAGGGATTGTCATGGGACAATATATTTTCGTAGGAATTGGGATATTTTTTTGCTTGTATGATTTCCTATTATATAAAACTTATGATCGTTTCACAAAAGCAGAGTTTATTTTAGATGAAGAAAAGATTATATTGAAAATCAAAGATGTTATTAAACAAGAAATAAAATATGCTGACATCACTAAAATAGACTCGAAAAGTATAAGTTATACAGGTGGATGGATGATGATTTATGGTCAGTCTAAAAAACCACTTCGATTAATGGTAACGATTAAAGATGTTGGATTAATGATAAAGCTAATTAAGCAAAAAGTAGATGAAATTGAGCAATCACATGTATATCAGGAAGATAAATTAAACAAGTTTTTTAAAACTGCTTATTATGCTGATCAATCATGGCAAAGAGCATCATACTTTATGCCTAGGTTTATATTAATTATATTAACTCAAATGGTATTAGCTATTTCTTTATTAATCATCAAAGAAAATGAGTTGATTGGTTATATTTTCATCGTGGCAATTTTAACTCTGCTATTTGGATTTATTTATGTTGAATATTTTATTTATGTAAAAAATATAAGAAAACAATCAGATCAAACGAGCTGGGATATTGTTACATACGATGAAAAATTAGCGAAAAAAAGATTAAAAAAAGTATTGCAACTAGGGATGATGGCTACTATGATAGCTCTGATTATTGGTTTGTTTTTATGATGATATCATTTCTAGTAAATGGTGGTTATATGATTAAAGTCATTGAATCTATAAAAAACGGATTTGATTTAACCTCAAATCCTATATTTTTTTCTTGATTCACTTAACTTCATTTCCACATGGATTGTGTAATCCAAAACCACGAAATAAAAGATAGTATCAACAAATTAAAAACAACATAAATAACTTTAAATTTCAAAAGATCAAATCTTTTTATGTTTGGAATAACAAGAAAGATCATCATAACAAATGGAATAATCAAGAAAACAACAAGATTGATATTGTTTAAAAGAACACGGAAATCAATTGTTTCTTCAATTAAACCTATTAGCCACCCTTCGCTATATCTAACCACTAAACCAAACAAAAAGAAATATACAGGATACAACCACTTATTCACCAATACCCCTCCCTAACTTACATGGAATGTTAAAATATACTGTTATTATATCATCTATATATAGTTTTTATCCTTGTTTTCTGAGGAACTGCATTTTGTTAAGAGAGTAAAACAAGTAAAAAAATGGTATGCTAAAGGTATAAACATTCTCTACAAGGAGGAAACACATATGGCTAAAGATTATGATTTATTGTCGAAAGAGGAATTGAT
>Ga0265295_1001230_pt1 | contig 46288 bp, 39 predicted proteins | sample Munlansysbiofilm_FD_192503 | JGI IMG/M metagenome (GOLD analysis project Ga0265295, IMG submission 192503) | Leachate microbial communities from a municipal landfill in Southern Ontario, Canada - Methane capture system biofilm | ecosystem: Engineered > Solid waste > Landfill > Unclassified ...
CACGTCTTCCCAGAGGTTTGCAAAATATCCACTCACTGATTCCCAAAGCCCTTGAAAAAATCCTTTCACCGGTTCAACAACATTCTCATCAAACCAGCTTGAAACCGTATTCCAAACGCCCTCTATGTCTTCCCAAAGGCTGACAAAAAAGCCGCTTACCGATTCCCAAAGACCTTTGAAAAATCCAACTACCGGCTCAGTAACGTTCTCTCTAAACCAAGTTGATACTTTATTCCAAACTTCCTTTACATCGCTCCAGAGGTTAGTAAAATATTCTTTGCCTTTATTCCAAAGCTCCTTGAAAAAACCTACAACCGGTTGTATAACATGCTCATCAAACCACGCAGAAACCTTAGACCAAATTTCTTTGATGTCGTTCCAAAGGCTCACAAAAAAGCCGCTTATATCTTCCCAAAGTTTCCTGAAATACTCAGTAAGAGGATCAATTACTTTTTCTTTGAACCAAGCGGCAATGGGATCAATGATTTTTTCCTTCACCCATTCCCATATTCCGCTTAGAATACCAGAATACACTCTCCAAAATTCCTGGAAAAATTCACCAATTTTAGCAAAAGCTTCAGAAAACCATTCAACTATCTTTGGCCAATTTTCCTTTAACCAATTCCAAAGATTTCTTCCCCATTGAGGAATATCTACAGTAATAAGCTTTATGAAAAAATTGAGAATAGCGTCCAGCGCCTTCTTAGTGGTTTCCTTTGGATTTTCCCAAAGATCCTTAAAAAAGCTTGCCACAGGATTAATCACCTTTTCCTTGAACCACCCTGATACTAAGCTCCAAACATTCTTGATTCCTTCCCAAAGCCCAATTGCCCAACTTTTTATTTTCTCAAAAAACTCCCTAACCTTTTTTGCCTTTTCTTGTATACCCTCATCAATCGGCATTTCAACCCAAGAGCCAGTACCACCAGCTCCCTCATCAGGAGTAGTCGCCCCAGATCCAGATTGATTATCCTGCTTCAAAACATTCAGCTTATCAAAGCCCGCAAGTTTACCGGCCGCCTTTTCAGCCTCTTCCATATTGTCGGCCAATTGCCCCGAAGCGTCCTCAGCACCTTCAAGTGAAGTTTGCACATATACCATATAAGTTGACGAACCCGTCAATGCTGCCAAAAATGCACCGGCCGCATTTGCCGCCCTGGTCAACCAATCTACAACCTGCATAATAATCGGCAAGATTGCATTAAAAACCGGCATTAATGCCGAAAAAATTGCATTTTTCAAATTCGCAAACGCAAGCCGGACTTCTTCAACTTGCCCCTTGAAGCCATCCATTTTCCCCATTTCGTCAATCCATTTGCGCATTGCCCTAAAACCCATCGCAACAACTGCCAGAGCCGCCGTTACTCCTATTGCAACTCCGCCAACCACCTTGGTAAGTCCACTTCCAATTGACTTTGCAATGTCTTTCAATTTTGAGTTCGTTTGTGCCATCCCCTCTTTAATCCCCTCAAGGTCAACGGCGGTCTTAATTCTGATTTCACCAGCATAATTAGGCATTTCTAATCCTTTCAAACCTTAAACAAAAAAACCAGTCATAAGCGAAAAATCCTCGCTGAGGCTGGTTCCTTTGCAAATCTAACCAGCCATTGATAGGTTGATTAGAGATCAGACTATTTGATTCTTAAGGGCACTTAGATTTTCATTTTTACGTTATATAAGGTTATAAGTTTAGTTTTTGTGTATGCCCGCAGTTTCGTATCTTCTCAATAACCCTGTTTTGCTTACGTCTATATTATACCCCATATTTCTATTTTGTACGCATAACAAAACGCTTGTATTACAGTCGTAAGCATTGCCTACAACAAATCATCCACCGGCCCCGCCTTAGCGTGCGCTTCTCTCACATCATTATCCGTTTGAGCGAGATAACGTCTTAGAACCTGTAAATCTGTATGGCCCATAAGTTTTTGAAGGCTATAAACATCCATGCCACCGCGTAAACAGTTAAGCGCAAAGGCGCGTCTAAAATCATGCAGTCCAGGCTTATCAATGCCGGCTTCTACTGATCGCCTTTTCAACATCTGATTCAAGCCCCAATAGGTAAGACGTGTTTCGTTATTTGTAATCCAAACTGCCTGGCATTTATCTGACCGTTCCCTGAGATAGGATCTAATGGCCTTGCGCGTTTTCTTTCCAAACCATACCATCCGAGGCTTACCACCCTTGCCCTTTCGAATTATCACTTGACCTATAGTAAGATCTAAATCTTCAATATCCATTGCGCATAACTCAAAGGCACGTAAGCCGGTATCAAGTAGAAACATAAATATCGCCTTATCTCTCAAGCTCAGTACTGAGCCATCATTGCATATTCTAATTAGTTTTTCTACATCATCCAAGCCTACCGGCTCTATCGGTTGCACATCCAAGCGCGGCGTTTTGATTTTACGAATCGGGTTTTTCCAGTCCACCGGTTCAACTTCTTCTTCATACCAATTAAATAAGGTCTTGATTGCACGATAACCGGCATTTATCCCGCCTGGATTGCGGCCAGTATCCTCTAAGTGAATTAGGTATGATCTCAGTATTGAAGGGGTGATTATTTCGAGCTTGTCAACTCCTATTTGCTCACAGTAGGCAATAAATCGCCTAAATTCCACCTGGTAGAAGTTAATCGTGTTTTTACTGACTTGCATGGTTTTACGGTCAAGAATGAAGCCATCCATCCAGTTTTGAATATCCGTTTTTGCATTACTTTTTGTGATAAGCGTTTGCACTGGTTGAGAACTTGCCATTTTCACATCTCCTATATGCGGGACATATAAGCGAATTATGACATTCTAACCAGTATATATGGCGGGTAAAGGCTTAGACCATGCAGAGCAAGCGCCTCTTAAGCGTTAGGTTCTCGGTTCGAGTCCGAGCAGGGTCATTTTCTATTTAACAGGCTTTCCCCTCCCTGATTAACTAATTCTTTCTTCCAAAAGCACCTGGCGCATCTGCGGAAAAATATCGGGATTAGCGCTGAGGATATCAACCTTGCCCGACAGCAAATCGCCTTCGCCATAGAGCCCGTCAACGATGGCACCGGCTTCTCTTGCAATCAAAACTCCCGCGGCAACATCATAGGGGTTTAGGGCAATTTCCCAAAAACCGTCTGCCCGACCACAAGCGACATATGCCAAATCGAGAGCGGCAGATCCGAGGCGGCGGACGGTTTGGCATTCTTGACAAAAGCGAACAAAATTATTCAAATTTGATTTCGGGGTGCCAAGCAGCTCTTTTCTGAATCCTGTGATTACCAAAGAATCGTTCAATGTCTTCACCGTCGAAACTCGAATCGCCTTGCCGTTCAAAAAAGCGCCTTTTCCTTTGACAGCATAAAAGGTTTCATCCATCGCCGGATTGTAAACTACGCCCAATTGAAGTTCTCCCCGATAAGCATAGGCAACCGAAACAGAAAAAATCGGCATTCGATGAGCAAAATTGGTGGTGCCGTCAATCGGGTCGATGTACCATTTATGCTCGCTGCTTTGCATTAGCTCGCCACTCTCTTCGGCATTTATTGAATGATCAGGGAAATGAGAGCGAATTTTCTCCAACAAGAACGCCTCAACCGTCCGATCGGCTTCGGTAACCAACTCTTCGGCGGCTTTATATTGCAATTCAAGTTGCGTAAATTGCATTTTGCGGGCAATTTGCCCCGCTTCGGTTGTCCAGCTAAGAACTTGTTCGAGATTTGCTTGCATAATTTGTCCAAAATAATGAATTGGTACGATTGTAACCTCTTTCTGTTTTTTTATTCGCAATAATAATCATTGAACTCTGTGAAATTCATGGAATGTCCGTAAAAACGGTAGTCACGAATAGGCGGATTGAATGGGCGCGCTGCTAAATAATCAAGAGGGTAAAAGCCCATTCAATCTCGCCCTACGCAGAAGGTATTATTGAATCTTCTCAAATGAGACATTTCCTTAAATCTGTGGATAAGTTGTGGACTTCTTGCCCAGAAACTGTGGAAAATCTACTATAATTAGTGGATAATTCCGTTTTCTTATGAATGGTAGATTGGAGAGCCCTATGGAGCCCAAAAAAGAGTTGCCAAAATTCGCTGTCTTGCAGCTATCCGGATGTTCGGGTTGCGAGGTTTCGCTGCTTAATTCCAACGAGTGGATTGAGAATTTCGACCTGGTGTATATGCCTCTGGTGGTGAGTTCCCACAAAATCCCTGATGATGTCGAGGTTCTCTTGGTTACGGGCGGCGTTCGTACAGATGAGGATATCCATAATTTACGAAAGGGTGCCTCTCGCTCAAGGAAAGTGATTGCGGTCGGGACTTGCGCACTTTCAGGTGGTGTTGCCCAAATTCGGGAAGCCCACCAAGCGCGCCAAAGTTATTTGGATGCCTCACATCGTCTCAGATTGCCGAGCATGCTCCCTCAAGCCTATCCGATTGATCGTTTTGTTGACGTAGACCTCTACCTTCCCGGTTGTCCTCCAACACCCGAATTGTTCATTACCGCTTTAACCGAAGCTGAAAACGCTAAAATCGCGTCGATCGTTTGCCAGGAATGCGGACGCAAAAAATTGCCCGATATGCGCCCGAAAGCCCTGACCGGGTCGCGGAGCGGCGTGGTTTTGCCTGATATTTGCTTGGTGAATCAAGGTTATTTTTGCGTCGGCACTTCTACAAGAGGCGGCTGCGGAGCCCTTTGCACCAGACCCGGGCATGCCTGTGTCGGTTGTCGTGGACCGGCAAACCCCTATCTCAACAAAGAACCCTCATTCGTTTTGGATAATTTAAGGCGGACTTTCACCCGCATGACCGACATCCCCGAAGTTGAAATCAACGAAGCGCTTGATTCGCCCTGGCTTTCGCTCTTCCTTGACCAATTCACCGATTATACGCAAGATGATGCTTTGCCTAAGCGCACAAAGGAGAAGATGATCTAATGACCACACTAACTTATCCTCTCAGTCGAATTGAAGGCCACGCCCGAGTGGTCATTGACATCTACGATGACGAAGTTTTTAGGGCTGATTTCCAGGCGATGGAAATGCGCGGCTTCAGCTACTATGTTCAAGGCATTCCCGCCGAACAAATCACGGTGATTGTTCCTCGCATTTGCGGTGTGTGCTCCACCGCCCATCAAGTCGCTTCGGTAAAAGCTCTCGAAGACATTTTCGATGTCACGCCTCCACCCCTGGCGGAAGATATTCGCGAAGTGCTCTTGCTGGGGCAGCTGATTCAAAACCAAGCCACTTCTCTTTTTATTTTCACAATGCCGGATCGCGTCAACGCCAGTTCGCTGTTTGAAATGGAAGAAGAGCAGAAGCAGCGCCAGTTTTCTATGGCACAAATGGCGCTAAAAATTCGCAAAATTGGCACGGATTTGATTAGTTTGGCAGGCGGACAGTTTATTCACCCAATTAAAACGGTGATTGGTGGTGTTACCAGTGGCATTCCGCGCCAAAAAGCGGACGAAATGATTAAGACTATTGACACTTTGCTACCTACTGCCGTTGAAATGGTTGACCACTATTGGGAGTTATCCATGATAATGGGTGACCGCATCGGTTCCTGGGGAGACGACGAACCCAGCTACTATTTAGCATCAACCGAAGAAAACAGTTTGCGCCTAAACAGCAATCGAATTCGGGTTTTATGTCCGGATGGTCCCGAATGTTATAACTTTGCCCCTTATGAATATCAAGATTACCTCAAGATTGAAATGGGCGACTATTCCTACGCGGGAGTCAGCAGTTTTAAAGGAAAACATGTCATGAGGGCAAACAGCCTGGCGAGAATTAACCTGGCACATTCCCTCGACATGCCCATTGCAGACGCTTACCTTAAACGCTTTGTGGAAACTTTTGGCCGTCCCGCTCATGCGATTATGTTTTTTGACCTTTGCCGCGGGATTGAACTGGTCTATGCTCTTGAAAAAGCGCGAAAAATGCTGGAAGCAGACCTCGAGCACGGACAAACCGAAGTGCCTTACAGCCCTCGCGATGGCGAAGGCTTTGGTTTGGTTGAAGCACCAAGAGGACCGCTAATTCACCATTATGAAGTAGAAAATGGTCTGATCAAACGCGCTGATTTTGTCATCCCAACCGTACACAATATGTTGGCTATTCGGCGTGCTCTAACGGTTGTTGCCAAGCGCTATGTCAGCCCACAGGGTATTGACAGCGAATTAGAAAAAGCTGTTGGCAGAGTGGTTCGCGCTTTTGACCCTTGCATCGCCTGCGCCACGAATTAGAAGGAGAAACTATTGACGCTTGAAGAACAGAACGACAAACCTCTTGCAAAACCATTTAATTATTATCTTTTTTTATCTTTGTCCTTGATTGCCATAGCTTTCATCCTCACAAAACCAGCTGAACTCTTTGCCGGTTTTATGCGGATTAACTTTGGCACTTCACACCTTTTTACTGATTTTATTGAAGTTGGAGGCTTTGGAGCTACGCTAGTCAACGCAAGTTTGGTGATGCTTTTTGAGCTTTTAATCATCCGCCTGTCTAAGGCGAACATCACCGGACCCTCAATGGCAGCTCTTCTAATGACCGCAGGTTTTGCTTTTTTTGGAACGAGCCTCTTCAATGTAATTCCCATTGTTTTAGGTGTCTTCCTTTATTCGCAAATTGAAAACATCCCTATGCGCAATCTTTTGTTACAGGCATTTATGGGCAGCGCAATTGGTCCGCTGATTAATTTTATAACTTTTGGCATGGGCCTCAGCCCAGCCATCGGCTACCTGTTGGGAATTCTGAGCGGAATCCTGATTGGACTGATTATCCCCCCGCTCTCATCAGCGTTTTTGCGTTTTCATCAAGGTTACAATCTTTACAATATTGGTTTTACAGCCGGGGTAATTGGTCTGATTGCTGTTTCAGTTTTTCGCTTGTTTGGTTTTGAGGTCAACTCGGTTTGGATTATTGATGAGCATGCTCACAAGGCCTTAATAATTTTGGTTTCGACAATCTTTTTGAGTCTGATTGTTTATGGTTTGATTTTGACCAAGGGGAAGCTCAAAGATTATCCAAAACTGATGGCGAACAGCGGGCGTTTGCTTTCCGACTTTCCGGTGCTTTTTGGCCACGGAATCAGCTTTTTAAACATGGGTGTGATGGGCTTTTTGTCTCTGATCCTGGTTCTGATTCTCAAGGGTCCGGTGAATGGCCCCGTAGTTGGTGCAATGTTGACGGTTTCCGGTTTTGGTGCCTTGGGCAAACATCCCAAAAATACGATTCCGGTCCTGCTTGGTGCAACGCTGGCTTGTTGGCTTCATAAAGACCTTCCCACAACCGAAGCGATTGTGCCTATTTTGTTTAGCACGACCATCGCACCGCTCGCCGGGCGTTATGGTCCGCTGGTCGGCTTGCTTGCCGGATATCTTCATATTGCTGTGGTGGGGAACGTTTTGCCCTTGCATGGCGGATTAAATCTATATAACAACGGGTTTTCAGGCGGTTTTGTAGCCGCTTTTCTCGTGCCGATCATTGAAGCGCTTAGAACGCTTCCGGAAAGGATGAAATCAAATGCACAAACGCGAATTACAAAAGACGAGTAACATCGTCAGAACGCTTTGCCAATACTTTTTACTTAGGGGTGGCTGTGAAACGCATATCCTTGTTCAACCTTGTGAGGATTATAGTTTGATAGAAATTTCCGCCAAAGTCAATGTCAGTGAGCAAGAAATTCAGGAAATTGAAAAAGCCTTTAACCAAACCAAGACATCCGAAATGGAATATTACTATGACGATTTGATCTCTACTGATTTGGAAGACAACGAACTGAATCTTTTAGGGCAAATGATAGATGACCATTCGGTTACATTTGCCGATGGTACGCTAAAAATTACCGTCAAACGCTATTATCGGGAGGATTAGGCTAATCTTTAGCGCAAGCCCTTATATTCATCCCGCAAGCGCTCGTAAAATTCACGCAGAAAGGCATCTCGTTCTTCGGCGATTGCTTTTCCGCTTGCCGTAAAAAGTTTGTCTTTCACATTTCTCAGCTTAAAAAGGTATTCATGATAAGAGCTGTGATGCTCTCCGGCTTCTTTTTCACCAGTCGCTAAGAATTTTTGAGAGGGCTCGCTCAAAATTGGTTGATTTGCCAAAACCGCATAAGCAATCGTTCGGGCAACCCCAATCGCGCCTAAAACATCCAACTTATCCGCATCATAAAGGCATTTTGCTTCCAGACTTTCAGGGCGTTCGAGGTTTGAGCGGAAACGATGAGCGCGAATGCAATGTTGTACGGCTTCGATGCGCTCCGGCTTCCAGCTTTTGGCTGCCAAAACTTCACCGGCAAAAATTGCCGAAGTCAGGTGATGTTCCATCCGTCCCATGCCATCTTGCCCGGGTGCGGCACCACGTGAATCGTGCAGCAAGGCGGCTGCTTCGATAATTTCGAGGTCAGCCCCTTCGGCTTTGCCGATTCTTTCTGCCATCACTTTGACCCGCAAGACATGGTCAAAATTGTGAACTTCGTCCGCTTCCTCATACCAGCTTTTGGCTTCTTCGATTGATATACTCATTGCCTCTCCATCAAAATGGCAGTTTTATCCAGCCCATATAAGAAGCCAACAGAACAGCCAAAACAAAAATTATGACAACAATTCGGACGACTTTCACGGCAACTTTGAGAAGATCGCGCAATACGTAGCCAATCGCTACGGCACCGAGGGCGATAATCAGGATATTAATCAGTTGACGGATCAGTTCGTAGTCCATGATTATTCGGCATCATCCCCTTGCTCAAGCTGGTTTATCAAATTTCCAGCGAGTGTTTTCAAACGCTCAATATCGACCGGCTCTTCATGTTTTTCTTTCCAAAAAAGCTCAAGCAATTGCAGGGGGTTGAGCGAACTGGTTTCTTCGTTAGCCCCAAGCCGGCTGCGTGCCTTTGAGGTTGGATTTTTTTGGATTTTGAATTCAAATGCCTCTTTGGCATAATTCATGAGCTGGGCTTCGTCAATTAAAACCTCGTAGCCTTGCGGATAATTGATCCTGAGGCGCACAATCGCTTCTTTTATTTCATCTTGAGGGGGAAGTGCGGCGATTAATTTCTCGTTGACGTTTAATTCGTCTTCCAAAGTGACAGTCCGGTCAACAAATTTTCGAACAGGCAGTTTGCGGAACTCATAAGTGGTTTTGCCTTTATCAACATTGGCGATGATGAAACCTTTATCCTCTTTTACTTCGCCAAAATCGACCCGTTCAATCGAACCCGGGTAGACAACCGGTGGATGCGAATCGGCATTGAGATCTTGATATTTATGAATATGCCCAAGGGCGACATAATCAATTTTAGGCTTCGTGACCATGCCAAGCGGCAAAACGATATCCCGCCCGATTTTAATTTCTTGCTCATTTCCAAACGTTGCACCGAAAATTGAGGCATGTGCAGTCAAAATTACCGGCAGATTGGGATCGCATGCTTCAAGCGCATCATTAATCCAATCGGAAACAGCGCTTTCCATCACCTTAAGCGGATCCGCTTCTTCAGCTTCTTCATTGGTAATCGTTTGCATTACTCCCGAGCGAGTAATCCAGGGGATAGCCAGAACCTGAACCGGTAAGCCTTCCAAATCTTCCGAACGGAGAAGTTTGAGGCTGCTGACAACCCGAATGTGAGCGGGTTGAAGCGTATCAAATTCCTGCATAGCATGCGCTTTTCGTTGCGAAGGTGAGATATCATGATTGCCGGTTAGCAAGATGGTCGGAATACCGGCATTTGAAAGCTTCATTATGCGCTTCCCCCATTCGCGTTGAAAAGTTGGAGCAGGAGAGCGATCCTTATAGGCATCACCGGCGAAAATAACCAAATCCACTTTCTCATCAATGGCGGTCTTGACGATAGTATCGAGACTTTTCAAGAAGTCCATCACTCGCACCGGCAAGCCGGTTTTGGGGTCATGCGCCCCAAAGTTGGTCATATCAATATGGGCATCGGCAAAGTGCAAAAGTTTAATCATTGCTTCATTATAATTGAGCCTGCAAATTCACGCATTGCTTGACAAGAAACTGACTCTATAAATGCTGTGCACATGAAAAATTGGTGACTACATCAACAAATCTCATGCCGAATATGAATTTTCCATTTTATTACCCTGACAACCACCTTTGCAATTTTTTATGTTTATTTGTAATCATAAGGCGTAGGGCGAACTTGAAGATGTTAAAACCTCGAGGAATTATATGCGCAATCCCATCTTCAAGTCGCCGTCGTGAGCCTAAAGATCAAAGTTTGCGTGAAACCGAAACATAGGCGGACATCGTACCCGAACGAAGTGAGTGGTATTGAAGGCGCGCGAGGTCTACGAAATTCAGCATTTATAGCGCCTTCAATCTCGCCCTACCTTTGATTTAAGCAAAGAATTTTTGGCAAAAGAAAAATTGGTGACTAAATCTATAAGTTTCCCCCCGATATTAATATTTCTCTTGCAATTGGCTATTATAGTATAAGCAATAAAGAAATATTGCTGATTTTTAGATCAGTTGAGGAGCAAAAATGGGAAAAATTATTGGAATAGATTTAGGAACAACAAACAGTGTGGTTTCCGTAATGGAAGGCGGTAGCCCTGCTGTCATTACCACTGCTGAAGGCACGCGGCTTTTACCGTCCGTGGTAGCTTTCAACAAAAATGGCGAACGCTTGGTTGGTAACCCTGCCAAACGTCAGGCAGTAGTCAACCCAGAAAATACGATTTCGTCTGTGAAACGTTTTATGGGTCGTCGCTATGACGAAGTTGCAGAGGAACGCAAGATGGTTTCTTATAAGGTGGTTGAAGGCCCAACCGGCGATGCACGGATTGAAGTGCCCGTAACCGGTCAAACCTACACCCCGCAAGAAATCTCTGCCATGATTCTTGGCAAACTCAAGGCAGATGCCGAAGCTTACTTGGGCGAAAAAGTGACCCAGGCAGTTATTACTGTGCCGGCTTACTTTAACGACAGTCAACGCCAGGCAACCAAAGATGCCGGCAAAATTGCCGGTCTCGAAGTAATGCGGATTATCAATGAGCCGACTGCTTCCGCTTTGGCTTATGGCTTGGAAAAGAAAGACAACGAAGTCATTTTAGTCTTTGACCTTGGTGGCGGTACTTTTGACGTTTCTTTGCTCGAAGTTGGCGGCGGTGTTGTAGAAGTGAAAGCAACCCATGGCGACACTCATTTGGGTGGCGACGATTGGGATAACAAAATTGTCAACTGGGCAGCCGATGAGTTCCAAAGAGAACAAGGTATCGACCTGCGCAATGATCGTCAGGCACTTCAGCGTTTACGCGAAGCAGCTGAAAAAGCAAAAATTGAACTCAGCTCCGTTTTGGAGACCGAACTCAACCTGCCTTATATCACAGCCGATGCCAGCGGTCCGAAGCATTTGTTGCTGAAACTCAGCCGCGCAAAATTTGAGCAAATGACCGAAGACCTGCTTCAACGCACACGCATCCCCTTTGATGCCGCTTTGAAAGATGCCGGAATGAACATTAGCCAGATTAACGAGGTCGTTTTGGTTGGCGGTTCAAGCCGTATGCCGATGGTTCAGGAACTGGTCAAGAAAATGACCAGCGGAAAAGAACCCAACAAGGGTGTCAATCCTGACGAAGTTGTTTCAATTGGTGCCGCTATTCAAGGTGGTGTTTTGGCTGGTGACGTGAAAGACGTTCTATTGCTCGATGTTACCCCGCTTTCTTTGGGTCTTGAAACCCTGGGCGGTGTGATGACTCGTTTGATTGAGCGCAACACAACCATTCCTGTGAAGAAGACGGAAGTCTTTAGCACAGCTGAGGATAACCAAACTGCGGTTGACATTCACGTTTTGCAAGGCGAACGCCCGATGGCTTCTGATAACAACACGCTTGGTCGCTTCAGACTGGATGGCATCCCGGCTGCAGCTCGTGGTATTCCACAGGTTGAAGTTACCTTTGACATTGACGCAAACGGTATTTTGAGCGTAGCCGCCAAGGATAAAGCCAGCGGTAAGGAACAAAAAGTGACCATCACCGCTTCGACTAACCTCGATAAGAGCGATGTTGAGCGCATGGTTCGCGAAGCCAACATGAACAAAGCCGAAGATGATCGCCGCAAAGGTCTGATCGAAGCCCGAAACCAAGGCGACAGCATTGCCTATCAGTCCGAAAAGACTTTGAAGGAACTTGGCGACAAGGTAGACATTGCCAAACGCAATGACGCCGAAGCTAAGATTCAGGTTCTGCGTTCTGCTCTTGCCGGTGATGACGTGAGTGCAATCACCAACGCCAGCAATTCGCTGAATGAGGCGATTCAAGCCATCAGCAGCGCTGCCTATCAGCAAAGCAGTGGCCCCGGTGCCGGCACCCCACCAAACGCAGGCGGTGACGGACAAAGCGGTCCGCAAGCCGGTACACCTTCCGGCGGCAATGACGATGTCGTCGATGGTGAATTTACCGAAGCCTAAGATTGAAAAGGTTTACAAACAGCCTGACTTTTTTCAAGTCAGGCTGTTTTTTTTTTATTTCAGTTGATTTTCAAATTTGGAGAGAATTGCCGATACATATAACTTTTACATTTTTCCGGTGTTAAGTTTGATAAAATAGTTCAGGCTATTTTTTAAAATTTAACTATTAGAATGGAACACCCCATGAGCGATTCCTCCAAAGTTCAACTTGATAATTCAAAAGAAGCTAAGCAAGCTCGGCATGCTTGGTATCTTTATGATTTCGGCAATTCTGCATACGCTGCAGTTATCCTATTGGCAGTCTTTTCTTCCTACTTCAAAAACGTTGTTGTGGGTGGGGCGGAAGGAACACGGCTTTGGGGCTGGGCTGTTGGAATTGCCGCTGTCGTTGTGGCAATTGTTTCGCCAATCCTCGGTGCGATTGCCGATTCTTCCCGCTCGAAAAAGCGCTTTCTCTTCCTCTTTACTGCAATTTCAGTAATATTTACCGCTCTGCTTTTCTTCGTCGGACCCGGCGACGTGATCTGGGGGATGATTTTTTTCATTTTAGCTGAAATTGGCTATCGCGGCGCTCAGGTTTTTTATGATGCGCTTTTGGTGGATGTCTCGACACCCAAAACTGTCGGCCTTATTTCAGGCAAGGGCTGGGCAATTGGCATGCTGGGCGGTATTATCACCTTGTTGATTGCTGTCGTTCCGACTCAAATTATTGGCGACAGTTTCATCCCCTACACATTTCTTCTTACCGCAGCAGTTTATGGAATTTTTTCCATTCCGACTTTTTTGAGAGTGAAAGAGACTTCGCCGGTTGTTCCGATTCCTGAAAATGAAACGCTGCTCTCGGTTTCGTTCAAACACCTTGGGGAAACATTCAAGGAAATTCGCAACTATAAAGATTTTTTGCGCTATATGATTTCTTTTTTGATTTACAACGACGGCATTATGATGTTGATGGATTTTGCCGCCATCATCGGTGGAACACTTTTTGGCTTGGGACAGGTACAGCTGATGATTTTTGTGATTATCATCCAGATGACCGGCTCAATTGGCGCACTGGTTTTTGGCAAAGTTTCGGATTCCAAAAGCAGCAAACGTGCGGTTGCCCTATCCCTGCTTGTTCTGATTGCATCGCTGACCGGTTTGTTCTTTATTAAGGATATGATCGGCTTCTTTATCGTCGGCGCTTTCGCCGGCTTTTCCCTTTCCGGTGCTCAGGCAGTCAGTCGCACAATGGTCACCCAATTGGCACCCGAAGGTAAAACAACAGAATTTTATGGCTTCCTTTCGGTTGCCGGACGCACTTCAACCTTTGTTGGTCCTTTAGTTTTCGGCACACTTTCTTACAATATGAACAATTACTATCTAAGCATTGGCAGAACTGCCCATGTGGCTGAAGTTCTGGGATTAAAATGGGCGATTGGTTCTATTTTGGTCTTTCTGGTAGTTGGTCTGATAATTTTGTTCACGGTTCGCGAGGTTACAGCAAGCGATCCAATGGAGTACAATAGAAAGAAAAAGATCGAGGAATAATGAAAGTACTAATCACCGGTGGTGCCGGCTATATCGGCAGTACCATTGCTTCAGTTTTACTTGATAACGGTCACACTCCGATTATTCTCGACTCCCTTGTAACCGGACGTCGCGAATTCACCAAAGATCGCATTTTTTACGAAGCCGATATTTCAGACCGCGCCATGTTGCGCCGGATTTTTTCTGACCACCCCGATATCGTTGGGACGATTCACTGCGCCGCCTTGATTGTTGTGCCGGAATCAGTTTCAAAGCCCTATGAATATTATCGGGAAAATGTCGTCAAGTCGATGGAGTTATTCAAAGCCTTGGCAGATTTGGGCTATCCCAAAGTTGTTTTCAGCTCTTCTGCGGCTGTCTATGACGTCGTTCCCGGCTTCATGGTCACCGAAGAATCACCGCTCAAACCGCTCAGCCCCTATTCTCGCACCAAATTCATTATGGAAATGGTACTCAAAGATTTCTGCCTTGCTTACGGCTTGAAAGGCATCGCTTTGCGCTACTTCAACCCGATTGGCAGCGACCCAAAAATGCGCACCGGCTTGCATATTCAACACCCCAGCCACTTGATTGGCAAATTGGTCGAGGTTTCACAAGGACGTGAAGCCGTTTTCAACCTGACCGGCATCGACTGGCCCACCCGCGACGGTTCCGGCATTCGTGATTATTTGCATATTTGGGATTTGGCTTTAGCTCATTTGAAAGCGATGGAAAACTTTGATAAAGCGATTGCCGAAGGCGCGGATGATGAGGTTGAATATTCAGTAATCAACCTCGGCACCGGTAATGGCGTAACCGTCAAAGAATTTTTGCTTGCATTTGAGAATGTCGTCGGCAAACAACTGCCCGTCTCCATTCAACCGCCCAGACCGGGCGACGTTGCCGGGGCGTATGCCAACGCTGACAAAGCTTGGAAATTGCTTGGATGGAAGGCTGAAAAATCGATTGAAGAAGGCATCGCCGACGCACTAAAATGGGGTGAGGTTCGAGAGACAATTATTCATTATTAAACTCTCGGAGCTGATAATTTTCAATTCGCAAGGCTGGGCATTAGCTTCAGCCTTGTAAAAGGAGAGATCATGAGCATCATCAACAGAATTTTTGGCGAGCCTGAAATTCGGGCGCTCGAGCCAAAGCTAAAAGCGGAAGTAAAACAGATGATTGAGCAACTTGTCAAAATTGGCAAGACCGATGATTTCATCTCGCTTGCACCCGGCGGTCCCTTTGATTTTCAATATCATCATCGCGACGCAAAAGCGATCGGCCGTCGCTTGTATGAAATTGGCGGCGAAGAGCTGATGATGGCAGTGCGGACGACAATAAAATATAAATTGAAAGACGTTTTGGCAGAACACCTCGACCACGCCTGGAAAGGCATCGGCAACTGGCGTCCGTAAGCCGGGGAGCAGGGAGCAAGTAACGGGGAGCGGGAAAACAGGGAAACAGGTAACAGAAAGCGGGAAAAAATTCTCGTAGGGAAAGCGCCTTATAACACCCGACGCGAAGCGAGCGATTCGCGCTTTCCATGAAACTATCATATTTATCCACGAAACTTTGGTTCAAAAAAGAATCCTGTACCGAGGGGTTAAAACCCCTCGCGACCGATTGGAATCCTAATTAATTTCAGTTTTGATGAATTTTGGGCCGGGTTGAAACCCAGCCGTACACCATTGTTTTTTCTCGTTGAATATCGCCTTTTTGGCTTTTTCTGATTTAGCAGATGAAAAAATTTCCTTTCACCATAAGAATCAGCGGATATTGTATTTTTGTTTGACGGATTTGCTCAAGCATCCTATAATTAACTCACTATGCAGGAGTTAGCTTGATATGCCTGGCTTTAGCCGCGTAGAGTTTGCCAATTAGACACTCGCCAGTTTTTGGCGCGTGTTTTTTTTGTAAAAAATTAGAAATGGAGCCGAAAGAACATGGATTATGGATTAATTGGAAAAATCGAAAAAGCAAAACGTTATGCAGAAGAACGCGAACGCATCCAATTTAGCAGCTTCACCGCCCAGATTAAGGGCGATAATAATGAACACACCGTTGTTTATGATGACGGAAAGTGGCAGTGCACATGCAACTACTTCCAAACGAGAGGAATTTGTGCCCACACCATGGCGCTTGAATTCGCTCTTGAGGGTATGGTCAACCCCCACGAGGAAGTTGTCCTCTAAGTTAGAGCAAGCAGGGGTTAAAAAAATTTAGCCTTGCCATCGGAATTCCCTTTATACTTTGGATTTAAAGCAATTCCGCGGTTTTTGCACGGACAGGTCTGACTAAGACAGGGATTATCTGGCGCTCGTGATTGGGACCTGCTCCTACACTTGTGTGTATTTAATAATTCACAAACTGTATATGATTTTTACTGATTTATTAGGGCGAAGATTCAGGTTTTTTTCATATTGAGAATTCCTCTACCCCTGTATTTTTCCATTTTTCGCTAAGCTTTGCGTTATAATATCCCCACCGGAAGGTTATACGAAACAATGCCTATTTTAAAGCCTCATGCCTTTGAATTTTTTAGCCACAGCAGCGAGCAGACCATGCGCGTTGGCGTGCGTTTGGGCAGCCTTTTACAAACCGGAGATGTGGTTTGTCTTGAAGGCGACCTCGGCTCCGGAAAAACCACCTTTGTGCGCGGAATTGCCCAGGGTTGGGGTTCTGCCGATCGTGTTTCGAGCCCGACTTATGTAATTGTCAACCAATATCGTCATCCAAACAAGACCATTCTTTACCATTGTGATGCCTATCGCCTCAATCCGGATGAACCACTGGACAGTGCTATTCTGGAGGTTGATCAAATTCTTGCCAACGGCGTTTTGGTAATGGAATGGGCGGAACGGATGAAGAGCAGTCTTCCTAAAGAAAACCTTTGGATTGATATGGATTACATCAACGAATCACAGCGGCATCTCGTTTTTACACCAAACGGCAAAAAATACGAACAACTGTTAAAAAAGCTACAGAAAGCTTTGTTTGGAGGCTGATATGTTAGTTGCAATCGACACATCCACACAGTGGATTGGCATCGCGCTCTATGACGGCGTCCAGGTTTTGGCAGAACATAGCTGGCGCAGCCAAAATTATCACACAATCGAACTCGTTCCGGCTATTGCTGACATGCTCAAAAAATGTCAGGTGAAGCCAAGCCAGCTTAGCGGTGTTGGCGTTGCACTTGGTCCCGGCTCTTTTACCGGCTTGCGGATTGGCTTAAGCGTTGCCAAAGGGCTGGCTCTTGGTCAGGGGATTCCGGTTGCGGGCGTTCCTTCGCTGGATGTTTTGGTAGCGGCACAACCGGGGTTGCGCCGTCCGATGATTGCGATGCTAAAAATAGGCCGCGGGCGCTTTGCCTGGGCTCGTTTTGAATATAAACGCCCAACTTGGAACCAGATTAGCGAAACAGAAGTGGATGATGCCAAAGCAATCGCTGCCACAATCGACCGACCATGCTATGTGGTCGGAGAGATGACCGGCGAAGAGCGACAAATTTTAGGCCGAAAATGGAAAACGGCACAGCTGGCGACGGCTTCGCAATGTTTGCGCAGACCGTCGGTTTTGGCTGAATTAGCCTGGGATAGATTGCAAAACGGACGTGAGGACGATGTTGTCAGCCTTTCGCCAATTTACGTTCACACGCTCAGCAACGTCCCTGATTAAGCCTCTCAGATGAGTGATTCAATCAAAATCCGGCAAATGTCCCCACAGGATTTGCCGATGACAATTGAAATTGACCGGCTCAATTTTACCGAACCCTGGCCTGCAAAAAGCTTTAGCTACGAATTAAGCACCAATTACAGCATTTGTCTGGTAGCAGTCGATGATTGTGACGTAGTTTTGGGTGAGATTGTTGTCTGGGTGATTGTTGACGAAGCGCATATCGCTACGATTGCGGTGCATCCGGATCATCAGAAGAAAGGGATTGCCAGTGCATTGCTTGCTGAAGCCCTTATCCAGGCAATGGAACGTGGTGCAAGCGCATCGCTCCTTGAAGTTCGTCCAAGCAATACGGCAGCCCTCAAACTCTATCAGCGTTTTGGCTACGAAACAGTTGGCGTCCGGAAGGAATATTATCAAGATAATAAAGAAGACGCCTTGCTGCTAAATCTTTACGAGCTCAATATTGAAAAATTACGGAACATTTCGTTATCAAAAAGCGTCTAATATAATGTGGTTAGGGTAAAATCTAAACCGAGAATGCACATGTCTTCAGAAAACAGATTATTAGAAATCAGGCAGGAAATTAAAAACTGCCAGCGCTGTCCTCTGGCAAAGGAGAGACTGAATGCTGTGCCGGGTGAAGGTCCGGCGCAGGTTGATATTTTGTTTATTGGTGAAGCCCCCGGCTTCCATGAAGACCGTCAGGCTAAGCCTTTTGTCGGTCGGTCGGGTCAATTTTTGACCGATTTGATTGAAGCGGCAGGTTTGAAACGCGAAGAAGTTTTTATCACCAATGTTGTAAAATGTCGCCCGCCAAACAATCGCGATCCCTTGCCCGAAGAGCTTTCTGCCTGTCAGCTCTTTTTGGACGAACAGATTGCTTTGTTGCAACCCAAGGTTATTGTCACGCTGGGGCGCATTTCGATGGCTAAGTTTGTCGAAGGCGGCAGAATCAGCGCAATCCATGGGAGAACCCACAACGTAAACGATCGTAAAGTGGTTACGATGTATCACCCGGCTGCTGCTTTGCACCAGCCCGCTTTACGTCAAACACTTTTGGAAGATTTTTCCAAACTTAAAAAATTTATCAATACCGAAGAAAATGTGAAATCCACGCCAAGGTCTGAAGCCCAAATTCAGACAAAAAATAGTGGTGAAATCAAGACCAGTCCAAGCAATTCAGAAGAAGATAAACTGGCCGAACAGTTAAGCCTGTTTTAAGATCCGAATTCAATGAGGAAAAATGGTAAAAGAAGATTTAATTCAAGATATTCAGAAAAAGCGAGCTAATATCGCCGTGATAGGTCTCGGCTATGTGGGTTTACCACTGGCAATCACCTTTGCAAATGCTGGCTTTGCAGTTACCGGCATCGACCCAATTCAGGAAAAAGTCGATTTAATCAATCAAGGCGAAAGCTATATTTCAGATATAACCAATGCCCAGGTTCGCAAGCATGTTGAATCGGGCAGGCTGCGCGCCACCACCGATTATTCCGTTTTGGCTGAAATCGATGCAGTCTCAATTTGTGTACCAACTCCATTGCGCAAAACCGGCGACCCGGATATGTCTTTCATCGCCGGTGCCAGTGAGGCGATTGCCCCCTACCTGCATCGCAGTATGGTGATCGTTCTCGAATCGAGCACTTACCCGGGCACAACCCGTGAATTTGTTTTGCCGAGACTGACGACAGTTCACAATTTACATGTCGGTGTCGATTTCTTTTTAGCTTTTTCGCCGGAACGCGTTGACCCGGGGCGCAAAGATTTTACGACAGTCAATACACCCAAAGTTGTTGGTGGGATAACGCCTTTCTGCACCGAAGTTGCGACTGCCTGGTATCAGCAAGCGCTTGAAACCATTGTGCCTGTTTCGACCGCCGAAGTTGCAGAAATGACCAAATTGCTCGAAAACACTTTTCGGATGATTAATATATCGATGGTCAATGAACTTGCCCAAATGTGCGAGCATCTCAATGTGGACGTTTGGGAGGTGATTGATGCGGCGGCAACCAAGCCCTTCGGCTTCATGAAATTCACTCCGGGACCCGGGCTGGGCGGGCATTGTATCCCAATTGACCCACTTTATCTTTCCTGGAAGATGAAATCCCTGAATTACAATGCGCGTTTTATCGAATTGGCTTCAGAGATAAACACCAGCCAACCTCGTTATATTGTCAATCGCATTCAGGATGCCTTAAACCGCTTCAAAAAACCGCTCAACGGCAGTAAAGTCTTGGTTTTGGGCGTTGCTTATAAAGCAAATATCAACGATGTTCGCGAATCCCCGGCGATTGATATCATTCACCTCTTGCTGGAAAAAGGCGCGCTTGTTAGCTATGCTGACCCATTCGTTCCCGAATTGGACGTCGAGAACATCCAACTGAGCTCCGAAAAAGATTTGGCTGCCGCAGTCGAAGCGGCGGACATCGTTGCTATCATCACCAATCATAGCAAGTTTGACTACAACATGATTGTTGATAAGGCTCAATTAATTTTCGATGCTCGCAATGCCACGCAAGATATTCCCAAAGCTGGCGTGAAAGTGATTAAACTCTGATGAAAACCTATATCGTTACCGGTGCTGCCGGATTTATTGGCTCAAAAGTCTCCGATTCGCTTCTAAAAGCAGGCGAGCGCGTTGTCGGTGTGGACAATATGAACCAGGCTTATGACCTGAGAATGAAAGAATATCGACTCGAAAGCTTGCGTAATCAAGCAAATTTCACCTTCCTAAAGGCGGATATCTCAGATTTGGCGATAATCGACGCCTTGACCGAAATTGCACCTGAGGCTCAGGCAGTGATTAATTTGGCAGCCATGGCCGGTGTGAGGATGAGCATGAGCGATCCCTGGAGCTATCTTTACACCAACACGCTTGGTACGCTAAACATGCTTGAATATGTTCGCAGGCAAGCGGTTCCAAAATTTATACTTGCTTCGACTTCCAGCCTTTATGGCGATGCCGGAAGCAATGCGCATGACGAAAGCGAAGCCACCGATAAACCCCTGGCTCCTTACGCTGCCAGCAAGAAAGGTGCGGAGGCTTTTGCTTATTCCTATCATCACCTCTACGGGATTGATGTCAGCATTTTGCGCTATTTCACGGTTTATGGGCCAGCCGGGCGTCCGGATATGTCTATGTTCCGCTTCTGTCAATGGATTAACGAAGGTATGCCCGTTAGGATAAATGGCGACGGAAATCAAAGCCGTGGTTTCACCTATGTGGATGACATCGCTGCCGGCACGCTTTTGGCACTCAAGGATGTTGGCTATCAGGTTTTTAACTTGGGCGGGCATGAAGTGATGACAATCAACGAAGTCATCGCCTTTTTTGAAGAAAGCTTAGGCAAAAAAGCCAAAAAAGAATTTGCCCCGGCCCATCCGGCTGATGTTTACACCAATTTGGCTGATGTCACCAAAGCAAAAACGGTTCTCGGCTGGCAACCCAAAGTTGGCTTGCATGAAGGCATGCAAAACCTGGTTGATTGGTACCTCGCCAACCGATCCTGGACAAAAGATATTCAGACTGATTAGGTTTATCTCTTCAACTATAAAAACAACCTGTGTTATTCCAAACACAGGTTGTTTGAGTAAATTATATTATCCCTACTTCTCTAAAAACTCCGACTTTGTGATTTTTTCCAAATCAGTCGGAATGTTCTCATTCATAGGGGCTGGGGATGACTTCTGGGAATAAGATAACATCCTAACGTCATCAAGGAAAAGGTTACTGTTGTAGCTCGCATCAGTTTGAACATTGAAATAAACGGTTCTGTTACCCACATAAGAGCGCAAATCAAGCGACAATTCAGCCCAACCACCGGTATTATTTTCCTGACAAAGAGTCATCCAACCAACAACCTCATCATCGACAAAGACATAAAAATAGTCATAGTTACAAGCATCTTCAGAGGCGGCCCAAATCCAAAAGTGCAAATAAGGGGAACTAGAACTAATGCTAATATCTTGCCATATTTCAGAATAATCGTCATAATCTCCACCCAACCAGGTTAACCAGTCCCCGGTATGAGCAGCAACCTTCGAATCATCTTCATGGATAATCAGGTCCCAGCCATGGTTTGAATATTCGCTCCAATAAACGGGACCTTGTTCAAAGCTTGGGTTTAAAAAGTCGGTTGGCCCAACAGGCGGAGTAGGAGTAGGTGGAATGGGAGTAGGTGCAGGTGGAGTAGGAGTAGGTGCAGGTGGAAGTGCTGGTTTTAGAATTAAGGGGAGATAAACTGATTCGGGTAAATCTGGGATCGGGTCGGATGGTCCGAGACGCACAATGCTTACCGATTGAAGTGCCATCCCCTGATAGCTGCCACCCCAGGTCATTGAATAAACATTTCCCGGATTAGAATCCCAAGTATCCCGAATATAAACCGTATTGCCACTATAGCCATAGCCAACGATTGAATGACCTGCCAAATTCAACAGAACGGGATGACCGGCATCGATTTCGTTCTGAAATTTTGCAAGTGTGAAACCACCGGCATTATTATCCGTATTTTGATTATAACAATCTGTTACCATATAGCCACGCGCCTCATAGAAAAGTTTGCGCCCGTATGTGCCGTCTTCAAAGGCAATATCATTTTCTTCCATATCTGCACAAGTCAGAGGACCGGGATCGCTGGTCCAGCTATAAAAAGTGGTTGCACCATCCACGTTATAATATTTAGCCTGACTTGTTTTCATAAAATCGCCAATCGCATCAGTCCATTGATGCTCAGACCATCCGCCGCTAACATAAGGGTCAGGTCCCGCATGATCAATACGCACCCAATAATCATCTATTGAACCAAGCGTTGTTCTGCCATCAAGTCCATTGCGGGAGGCAATTAATGGGTTGCTGGGATAATCATCGCCGATGCTGTCATACCAAACAGGCCAACTGGTATCAGTCAGAGGCATACGTCCATTATCAGTCGGCCCTGTGTAGAGATAAGTGTAACTGCCGCGATCATAATAGCCGGCAATCATTGCAGCTGAAACAGCTGAGCAACCGTAGACCCAATTGTATGATGGAAAATTAGCAATTGTGCCTTGAGGTTCGTCTGTAATTTTGGATGCTTCACGTTCTTCTTGATATTCAGGCAGTGGAGCTGAGGGTCCATTGATGGTGCTTCGCGTCACTTGCTGACCATCCGGAAAGGTAATTTGTTGTTCCGAATAATATGGAGAGAAAACTTCAACTTCTGAATAGATGGTTTCCTGCTCTTCAGTTTGAGCGATAACGCTCCCACTAAGACCTCCTAAAGAAGTCAAGCAGATTAATAGTGCCATAAAGGCTGAGACAAACTTCTTTACTGACGCTGTCTTTACCATTTTTCCTCCAGTGAAATGGATTATTAAAGTTATAATCTTGATTATAATTGTTTTTTATTTTTTAAAGTAGGTTTGCAACATATTGAGTATACATTTCAAATGTCCGTAATCAAGGGAAAAAAGAGGAAGCTCCATGCCAATATGGTTTGAGAAAAAACGAAAGGAAAGGAGCTTCAAATGACCATATCAGTCGAACAAAGAATAAGGCTCAACACAGAGAATGGATAGGTAAAAACGCTCGAGAAGCTTATCAGATCAGATCATTTTGAAGATGATCTAACAGCTTTTTCCAAGAACTTCAAAGTAGAGGCTGCTAAGCAACTATTCTCGGAGTCTGAAAAGTGTGTAAATTTACTACTCGTTCAATGAATCACCCTGCACATTATTTAAAGCGGGCAGGGTGAGTTAAAAATTAGACATGCTCTCGAATATATTCCTGAACGCTGACATAGCCGGGAAATTTGTCGACATTGTGATTGCTAATGGCCACGAGGGTTGGTGCCTGGCGAATGCCGAATTTTTCAACCAAATCCTGGTGTTCCATCGCATCCATCACCTGATATGCCAGCCCCGCTTCGTTGAGCGAGCGTTTGGTCAGGGCACAATTGGTGCAGCTTGGCGTGGTGAAAAGCAGTAATTCCTGATTTTCAGTTTCGAAAACAGCTTCTTGAATAGTGTTTTGACCATCAGAGCTATCGCCATTCGACGGTTTTAGGGCAGGTTCTTGCTCGTCACTTTCCAAGGAAAATAAATGTGCGTCAGTGTCATGGGGCAGGTATTCTTTGCGATCTTTGAATTCCTGGGCTTTGCCGTCATTCCAATTTTTGACCGGGCGATAATAGCCGGTGATGCGGCTGTAGACTTCCGCTTCTTTTCCACAAATGGGGCAGGTGAAATGTTCTCCGCTGAGATAGCCATGGTCCCGGCATACAGAATAGGTCGGCGAGATCGTGTAATAGGGCAGTTTGTGGTTTTCGGCGATTTTTTTCACCAGTCGGGCAGCGCTTTGCCAATCGGGTAATTTTTCGCCCAAATAGGCATGAAAAACTGTGCCGGAAGTGTAAAGCACCTGCAATTCGTCCTGAATTTCCAAGGCTTCAAAAACATCATCGGTTGCGCCAACCGGCAGGTGGGAGCTGTTGGTGTAATAGGGGGTGGCATCACGATCGGCGGCTGTTTTAATTTCGGGGAAGCGTTTGCGGTCGTGTTTTGCCAAACGATAGGTGGTCGATTCGGCTGGGGTGGCTTCGAGGTTGAAAAGTGCACTATATTTTTCCTGATACAAAACCAGGCGATCACGCATGTGGTTCAAAACTTCTTTGGCAAAGGCTTGCGTTTTTGCATCAACGAGTGAAGTCTGCAACCATTTTGCGTTTAATCCGACTTCGTTCATGCCAATCAGGCCGATGGTGGAGAAGTGATTGTCGAAGGTGCCCAAATATTTTTTGGTGTAGGGATAGAGCCCGGCGTTCATCAATTTGGTGATGACCGTCCGTTTGGTATCCAGCGATCGAGCAGAGATATCCATAATGCGGTCCAAACGGCGATAAAAATCGTTTTCGTCGCTTGCCAAATAGGCAATGCGCGGCAGGTTAATCGTAACCACACCAACCGAACCGGTGCTTTCGCCGCTGCCGAAAAAACCGCCACCTTTTTTGCGCAATTCGCGCAAATCAAGGCGCAGCCGACAACACATCGAGCGCACATCGCTCGGTTCCATGTCGCTGTTGATGTAGTTGGAGAAATAAGGTGTGCCATATTTGGCGGTCATTTCAAAAAGCATGCGATTATTTTCCGAATCGCTCCAATCAAAATCACGGGTAATCGAATAGGTCGGGATAGGGTATTGGAAACCGCGCCCATTCGCATCGCCTTCAATCATGATTTCGATGAAAGCTTTGTTGACCATGTCCATTTCAGCTTTGCAATCTTTGTATTTGAAATCCATTTCTTTGCCGCCAACCAAAGCTGGCATTTCAGCCATGTCGGCCGGAACGGTCCAATCGAGGGTGATGTTTGTGAAAGGTGCCTGAGTTCCCCAACGACTGGGCGTATTCACGCCATAAACGAAGGATTGAATACATTGTTTGACGTCTTTGTAACTGAGATTATCAACTTTTACAAAGGGAGCCAGATAGGTATCAAATGAAGAGAAAGCTTGCGCTCCGGCCCATTCATTTTGAGTGATGCCAAGGAAATTGACCATCTGATTGCAGAGGGTTGAGAGGTGGCTGGCAGGGGAAGAGGTGATTTTGCCTTCGATGCCACCCAAGCCTTCCATGATGAGCTGTTTGAGCGACCAACCGGCGCAATAACCGGTTAGCATTGCCAGGTCGTGAATGTGGATATCGGCGTTACGATGGGCGTTGGCGATTTCTTCGTCATAAACTTCGGAAAGCCAATAGTTGGCTGTAATCGCACCGGAATTGCTCAAAATTAAGCCGCCAACAGAATAGGTGACGGTAGAGTTTTCTTTGACGCGCCAATCGTCAATGTTGACGTAGCCGTTGACCAAATCGCGATAATCGAGCAAGGTTGAATTCGTGTTGCGAACCTTTTCGCGTTGTTTTCGGTAGAGGATGTAAGCTTTGGCAACATCGCCATATCCGGCTTGTTGTAAGATTTGTTCAACGGTGTCTTGAATTGTTTCCACGCCAATCAGGCCGTTTTCAATTTTATCTTGATAGGCAGCAGTTACTTTGAGTGCTAAAAAATCAATAATATCCTGGTTGTAATTCGTGCTTTGCGCATCGAAAGCCTTGGTTATCGCTCCTGCGATTTTGCTCAGGCTAAATTCGGCAATAGTGCCATCTCTTTTGATTACTTTGTACATCATTACCCTCTTCCATTATAAATAATCGACTGTTTAAGCCACAGAAAACTCGTGTTGATTTAACTTTAGTTCTCTTGAATGAAAGTATTTTAGGGTGGGGATGTGATTCTGTCAAGTGCCAAAATCGCCATATATTGCGTATATTAGAATTTCTTACCCCTATATATGGGGTTAATTCCTGATTCCTACATGGGGTAAGAGGCTATTAAGGGTGCTAACAATTTCTTCAAGTTCTTCTTTTGTAAAAGCTTTAAAGCCGGATTGGATAAGATCGCCGGAATCTTCGAAGTTTTGCAGATAATAATGCTCTGCGCCTTGAATCCATTGGGCAATTTCTTTCAAATCGTCAAGGCTGTGAAACTCGCGAACCAAAGTTGTCCGAAACTCATAGTCGACCTGGTTTTCGAGCAAAAAAGAGACACTCTCTTGAATTTGGGGGAGGAATTCTTTGCCGCTTGGAAGATCAACGGTTGCGGCATATTTTTCCGGACTGTTTTTGATATCCATTGCGACATAGTCGACCAATTTGCGATTGACCAATTCTTTAAGTTGGGCGGGAAAGCTGCCGTTGGTGTCAAGCTTAACCAAGAAACCAAGCTTCTTGATTTTTTCAATGAATTCAGGGAGATCTTTTTGGAGCAGGGGTTCGCCACCGGTGATGCAAACGCCATCCAACCATCCCTGGCGCTTTTCCAGGAAGGCAAAGAAATCCGCTTCAGAAATCAACGCTGGCAGCTTGGTATTGAGGACGAGGGATGCGTTGTGGCACCAGGGACAGCGAAAATTGCAGCCGGCGGTGAAAACCGTTGCGGCGATTTTTCCCGGGTAATCGAGCAAGGTCATTTTTTGCAGTCCGTAGATTTTCATGCTCTTAGTTTACTTGATTAGGCTTGGATAAAACAGTCGGTAGTGCGGCAGGATTTTTAGAAGCGAGACCGGTGCCAAGGGCAAAGAGCCAGTTTGCACTAATTTCGAACTTTTTAACACCTTAAAGGATATTAATAGTATAAGAGTAATACAATGGACCCAAGCGATGAGCAAGCGATTCTTCTTCTCCGTGCCGGAAACATTTCCGGACTTGAATGCCTTGTCAAAAAATACTATCCTGGCGCTATACGGGTGAGCACATTTATTACAAATGACCCTTATGTTTCTGAAGAAATCGTTCAATCTGCTTTCATTACCGTCCACGATAAAATTTGGCAGTTTGACACAAATCGAGATTTTAGAGCTTGGTTTAATCGAATTGTCATCAACGAGTCCATCAAAAGCACGAATGGCAAAAAACGATTCTTGCCTTTGAATGAGATTTCTGTTACAGAAAATGAAGGTTTATTTACAGACCATAGCCGCTTTCCGGAAGATGAGGCTATTAGCGAACAGGTCCGCCGAACAGTCTGGGAGGCGATTTGCCAGCTTCCGCCTAAAGAACGGGCTGTAGTTGTGCTAAAGTATGACCAGGGACTGAGCGAGAAAGAAATTTCGGAAACGCTAATCCGTCCACTTGGGACAATCAAGAGCCAGCTACATAGTGCCAGAAAACGGTTGGATGGGCTGCTTTCACCTTTTTTTGAAGAACATAAAACAGCCTCAACTCAAGTTTCCAGACAAGCTTCTGCTAAAGATGAAGGTAACTAAAATGGAAGAACAGGAACTCGAAAAAGTTATTAAAGAAATAGGGGATAAAATCGCCCCGGAACAGCCAGAGTTTTGGAATAAATTGGAACGTCGTATAAAGCTTGAAGAGAAATATCCTTCCGGTACTAAGCAAAATTTTCACAATTTTAAGCTGGAAGTAAATCGTTACAAAATTGCTTTGATTGTGTTTGGGCTTATTATCATTTTCCTCTTTTCTATTACAGAACCAGGGATTACTTTAGCAAACTCTATTAATCGTTTGCTTCCGGGACAACGAAGAGTTGACACCCTTCCCGAATTAAAAGGAAAGTTTGTTGAGCTTGTTGATGTCGATTACCAAAAAGCCTTTTCGGGATCACTTGATAAAAGCGAGAACTGGTTATCAGTCGAAGAAGCCAAGGCGGTGTTGGGAGAAGATCTGATTTTACCTATGAAAATGCCAAAGGGCTTTGATTTTATTGGAGCGGAAGTCGATCCTGAAAGTGGAGAAGTGAAGATTTTATACCTGCTCGACAAATGCGATAAAGATGGACTCCGTCCGGGTTTTATCTATCAATACAAAAAAGGTTTGCATGATACCCTTGATACTTCTGATTATTCGATGATGGTTACAAACGAAAATGAAACATCCGAAATTGAACCTTTGAATGAATTTGTACTAACTTCAGTTCTCGAATCCGGAACTAAGACATTGAGCATGGAGGAACGAAGCTGGTATATCAAGCAAGACGTTTTTTGCAATCAAACTCAGCCCAGCTATACAATTCTGGATTTCCATCTATGGGAACGTGGATATGTTTATGACCTTTACTACATTGGATCCGAAGGAGTAATAAGAGAAAGGGATCTGTTGCAAATACTTAATGGTATTAATCGTTAAAATGATCTCAGTGCCTAAACAGATACGAGGAAAAGAGATGAAAAAATGTTAAAGATTAGCCTGCTCAGTCTTGTCCGATCAAAAGGGAGGACGCTTTTATTCACCTTGCTTATCATCGCTCTCACACTTGTTCTTTCACTGGGAATTAACGTTTGGGCTGCGATCGACCAGTTTTTTGCAGATGCAGATGATTTTTATACAACCGTCGCTTTTTTCGAATTCATTGGAGCGGACTATCCGCAGGATACTTACACCGACCCGGCGATGGTTGAAGCAAAAGCAAATTTCGATAAGCAAACTATCATAAACGATCCGGCAACGCTCTCCTGGCAGGAGCAAAACAGAGCTTATTCCTTTATTGAGGGCTATAATCGCAACGATAACAGGGTTCCAAATAAAGATGATGTTCTTATTGTTGTTCGAAACCCGGTTTTTCAAGAGAGCTATGGAAACTACTCAACAACCATCACAGAATTGCTTTTCGGAGCAGGACTTAAGGATGATCAAGCAATTATTTTAGATAAGTCTTTCGGTTACTTTGAACCGGGACATACTTATGTTATCTATGGCGAAAAATATAATCCGAAGGACAATCGTTCTGGTGGAATGCTTACTCGCATCCGACCAAAAATTTTTGATAATAAAGCCGCTCAGGAAAGCCAGATAAGTTTTCCCAATATGTATCGAATCAGCAGCTTTGAAGGCGATAGATCCGGTGAGGTCCCGGAAGTTTATCGTTTGGCAGCGCAAAGTTTGGAAGTCGTTAATCATTCAGTGGTGATTAACAGTGTGGATAATCTTGAGACAGTCTTACCATTTCATCAGGAGGAGCTTTATCTCATTGAAGGGCGTTTTTTCAGCGACGAAGAATCTCGCAACGGTGAAAAAGTTGTCCTTGTTCCGGACATCCTCACTAAGCGAACGGGGAAAACGATTGGCGATACGCTAAATATTTCTATTAATATGCCAGATAGTTCAGGCTCAACACCTTATTACTGGGCTGGAAATGGATTTGTTAATGCGGACGAATTTACCATTGTCGGCATATTTAATACTGCTTTAGGAATGGAAAATCAGATTTATGTTCCGCGCTCTGCAGGCGTGCCATCATCGGGCAGACCACTTGGCTATACCCTCGGTTGGGCTGTTTTGGATAATGCTCAGGCAAACGATTTTTACCTGCGAATAGAGCCAAAACTGCAGAATCGAATCTTGATGACTGTGTATGACCAGGGCTATGCCGACATAGCCATGCCATTCCAAAATCTGCTTGGTGTTGCTCAGTTGGTAACCATCATTTGTGCCCTGGTAGAGCTGGTTGTCCTGATTTTCTTTGGTTATGTTTTTGTCTACCGGCAACGCCAAACAGGACAAACAATGCTGATGCTTGGCACCGATTCCAGCAAGGTGATTGCTTATTTTCTATTAAGCTCGGGTATTCTGGCTATAATCGGTACGCTAAGTGGTGCCTATCTGGCTTATCGCTTATCTGATCAGATTTTAGCTTGGGTAGCAGAAACAGCGGCGGGTACACGCTTGATAGACGGGCGATATAGCAACAGCAACCTTAGTTTTGCCCGTTCGCTCGAATTTTCGCCACAATTTGGTTTTGATTTCTTTTTGAAAGTCGCCTTAATCGTCTTTGTGGTTGCATTGATTTCTTGTGTTTTCTTCATTATTCGTGCTTTTGCTTTGAGAACGAGCAAGCAAAGAAGTACCGTTCATGGCCAAAAAGGTAATGCCAAGACTTCGACTTTGACGGGTGGAAGCGGTAAATATGCCCTGCTTTCGGTCTTTAGAGGTGGAATGCGTAGCATTGTGGTTGTAATTTTGGCAACTGTCGTTGTCTTATTCTTTGGTCAATTGGCAAGCACTTCCAATCATTATCAGACTGAGATGACGAATATTTATCAAAACACGAGCGTGGGAGGTCGTTACACTGATATTCACGGAAAGCAAATTGGCAATCAGGTGATTAACAGCGGACAGGTTCTGGACTTGTTCTATGAAGGAAAGATTGACCGGCTGACAGTTTCGCGAAAAAAGTTGGGGCTTTATCTCGGCACGAGTTTGAGTGTGGAAGGTGAAAAAGAAGAGGTACCGCCTTTCGTGATGTCTTTCAATCAATATGTTTTTGAAGCTCAATCCGCCCGATTCAATCCTTTAGGTGCAGGCTTTGAACTTGTAGCGATTAACGACATCTATAATGCTCCGGAGTTTTATTATTCTGAAAACGTTTTAATAGACTTCCTGGATGGTTATGATGCTGAGATTTTTGCCAGCCCATCCGGAGAAGATGAGGCAAAGGTTTGTGTTGTCTCCAGTGGTGTCCTGGAAAAGAACGCGATTCGTCTGGGTGATACCATCAAAGTTGCTGTTTATGAAGTTGAGGGAAAAGAACCGAGTATGGGCAGACCTCTGGATGATAAAGAATGCCTTGTGATTGGAACTTATCCCCAGGAAAGTAACATCGGGGTCATCTATACACCCTTGTCGGCCTTTTTGGATACGGCAACGATTTGGGGTGAAAATACCAGGACAGACAGCGGGCCAAACGCTGAAATTCAAAATGAACCTGATTTAATTGAAGCAAACCGCAAAGCATTGGAAAGAGTTAGTTTCAACAGTGCCACTTTTGTTTTGAATGATGCCCGGGAATTAGGAGAGCTGAAAGATTATCTGACGGATTATGGATATTCGCAGGTTAATCATATTGGCAGATTGCGAACTTTTGTCGTCTTGAACGATGCCACACTCAACCAAACCATAGCAAGCGTCCAACAACAATTGAGTTATATCAACCGGCTCTATCCGGTTTTGATTATTCTTTCGGGAATCATCGCACTGGTGGTCTCCTGGTTACTGGGGGTAAACCGCAGAATAGAAATGGCAACAATGCAAGGCTTAGGAGCTTCAAAAACGACTATATTTATGAGCTTTTTCCTTGAACAGATCATTCTCTGTTTCATTGGTGTCGCAATTGGGCTCGGCATTTGGTTTGGCTGGCGTGGTTCACCAATCAGCATGCATTGGTATCTCGTTTTAGGTTTTATCGCCAGCTACTTGTTGGGTTCGGCAATTTCAATTATCAGCACCCTTTCGAGAAATCTTTTAAGTCTTCTGGCAGAGAAGGAATAGAGGTAAAAATGAATTTATTAGAATTAAAAAATGTAAATTTCACATACGAAAGTAAATGGCAAACTGTCGAAGCGGTTAAAGACGTCAATTGCAGTTTCTCAGAAGGGAAAATCTATGCGGTAATTGGCAAATCGGGAAGTGGTAAAAGTACCATGCTAAATTTGTTGGCTGGTTTAGCTTTGCCAACTTCGGGGGAAGTCTTGTTTGAGGGGAAATCGACTTCCACACTAAACTTAGCGAAGTATCGACGTGAAAATGCTGCCATGATCTATCAAAGTTTTCGGCTTTTACCACTTCTGACTGTTTCAGAGAATATCACCTATCCGATGGAGCTGAGAGGCTTCAAAGGCAAGCCGGCAAGAGACAAGGCAAAAGAATTGTTGGAGAAAGTTGCTTTGTCTGAGGATATGTTGAACCGTTTCCCGGGAATGCTCTCTGGTGGGGAACAGCAACGGGTAGCGATTGCCCGCGCACTGTCGATGAATACCAAATTGCTTTTGGCGGACGAGCCGACTGGAAATCTTGATGAAGAAAATGGCAATAATATTGTCGATATTCTAATCAATTTAGCCCACGAAGAAAACTATTGTGTCGTAATTGCCACTCACGATTTGAGCATTTTGGGCAAAATGGATGTGGTTTATAAGATGAATTCGGGAATTTTGATCGAAAAAGAACCTGAAAAGGTAGCCGTAACCTTATGAAAAAACGATTCCTTTTAGTAGTCTCAATGCTTCTCTTACTATTCTCCTGTGTAGCAACCGAGGAAGCCCCGGTTGAGAATTTTGTTGCAACCTGGACACCAATTCCCCATGCAACCAGTGAGCCGCTAACAATTGAGCCTCAGGTTTATCAAAGCTTTGGCGATCTGCCACTCTTGGCTTTCTTTTTTGACGGGGAAGCAGCAAAGTCTTCGGTTGAGATTGCAAACTTAACAACAGAAGATGTTTATGACGATTCCGTTCTGCAAGATATCTCCACCATAGGCTGGAACCGACCGCTGATGCTTGAGGATAAGACCGCTTTTTTGCAAATTCAAAATCAATTGTTCATTTTGAAGCCGGACGAGAAAGCGGAAATTGTGGAAATTCCATACAATCAAGAAAACCAAGTTTTTTGTAATTGGTTTGTTGAGGAAAAATTGTATTGCTTGTCAAACGATTTGAGTGAAGGCTATACTATTGATTCAGACAAAGAAGTTAATCAACTGACTTTGCCCGCTCAAAACCCAAACATCAAAAGTGATGCCTATTCACCCTTCAAGCTTGGAAACGGTAAACTTCGCAGTATTCAAAAAGAAATTGTGGACAGTGGTGAAAAAGGGAGCAAGTTTATCTATGACAGGGATGTTGAGTTTGATCTGTTTTTCCTAAGTTTCCGCGATTTTGATTTTGTGACCGGAGAAGTTGAAGAGCAACGGCTGAATATGGAATACTACCCTGAAACCATAATTTCTTCCGGATGGCGTGACGCGGATGGTACTGATCAAATTCTCTCTTACACCCGGGTTGAAGGAATTCCGCATATCAGAGGGATAAACCTGGCTCTGGATAAGCTTTATCTTGATTCTTACTGGAATGTAGAAGGCCATGATTATATTGAAAAATGGGTCGAAGAATATGTTTTTGAGGATGGATTGTTTGTAACTACCACCAGTCCCGGCTCTTCGGAATCCGGAGAAGTCAAGCAATTTTTCGGAAATTCGGTAATTACTGACCGTCCGCTTGACCAAAACGGAGCCAAATTTGGCTGGCCTCAGGTGATTGACCTGGACACAGCAGAAGACAAATTGGACATCTCTTCGCTGATTCCACCGGAAGAGCCAATGATTGAGGTTCTTCCTTATGGCGAAAATTATTTAATTTGCACGGGCAATAAAATCTATCACAGTCAGATGACAAATATTATTTTGCAAGTGATTGATCTTCCTGAGGAAATGAGCGGAATTTTTGGTGAAAACACGATCTATACAATTACAAATGTTCAGGGGACGGAAGGCAGTCAAGAGTAAACAGTTAGCAGCGAGCAGTATACAGTAAGCAGTTGAAAATCATTTCAATTCCCCCTCATTTTGAAGGTCTGATAGTTTTTTAGAGTCCTTTTTTGCTATAAATTAGGCTGGAAGAATAAGATGGACAAGAAATTCTATCAAAAAAGCATTAAAGAACGTTTGGAGACTTTGAAGCTGCAAGCTGGGTTGAGCGATGATGAGCTAAAAGCATATTCTCGCGAAGGCGGTTTGGACGCGGAGACTGCCAATGCCATGGTTGAGAATGTGGTCGGGCTCTATAGCCTTCCGCTTGGAATCGCCCAAAATTTTATCGTCAATGGGCGTGAAGTTTTGGTGCCGATGGCAATTGAGGAGCCCTCGGTTGTTGCGGCGGTCTCGTTTATGGCAAAAATTGCCGCTCAAAATGGTGGCTTTCAAGCCGGAATGAGCGCTCAAGAGATGATTGGTCAATTGCAAATTCTCGATTTGCCAAATCTCGATAAAGCGGTTGCCAACATTTTAGCCCACAAGGCAGGACTCTTGCAGGCAGCCAACATTTCACATCCCAGCCTTGCCAAATATGGCGGCGGAGCTCGCGATATCAAATGTCGCATTATCGACCAGAGCCCGGTTGGACCGATGCTGATTGTCCATTTAATCGTCAACGTTGGCGATGCAATGGGCGCAAACCTGATTAACTCTATGCTCGAAACGCTTGCCCCTCAGATTGAAAGCCTGAGCGGTGGAAGGGTTCACTTGCGGATTCTCTCAAATCTATCTGACCGGCGGCTTGCCTGGGCAAAGCTGCGCATTCCGGCGAAAAACCTCACCTTTGCTGAGCATAGCGGCGAAGAAGTTCGCGATGGCATCATTGCTGCCTGGGCTTTCGCCGAAGTTGATCCTTATCGCGCTGCAACGCATAACAAAGGCGTGATGAATGGCATCGATGCCGTGGTTTTGGCCCTCGCCAATGACTGGCGCGCTGTCGAAGCGGGTGCGCATGCTTATGCCGCCCGTTCGGGGCAATATCGCAGCCTTACGCGCTGGTCAAAAGCCGAAAATGGAGATCTGCTCGGAGAAATTGAACTGCCAATGGCGCTGGGCATTGTCGGCGGAGCGACCAAAATTCATCCTACAGCTAAAGCTAATTTGAAATTAATGGGTGTAAAATCGATGGAAGAGCTGGGCGGAATTGTCGCCTCAGTTGGTTTGGCACAAAACTTGGCAGCTTTGCGGGCACTTGCCACAGAAGGCATTCAAAAAGGACATATGAGCCTGCATGCCCGCCAAATTGCTTTGACAGCCGGGGCAAAACCGGAGCAAGCCGACCGCCTTGCAGCGCTGTTGGTTGCTGAAAAGAATATAAAATTAGTCCGTGCCCAGGAAATCCTGGCACAATGGAATGAAAAAAATGACAGAAGATAAATTCACCCCCCAAGTCGGAAAAAGCAAATTGCTTGTCCCAAAAATTAAAGTTGGCATTCAAGGTTATGGTGCATATGTGCCCCGTTATCGCTTGCCTGCCAAAGAAATCGGTCGAATTTGGGGAAACAGCGGAAGTTACCCGGTCAAAGAAAAAGCGGTTGCCGGACTTGACGAAGACGTTATCACCATGTCGATCGAAGCGGCTCGCAACGCGCTCAAGCGTTCAGAAATTGACGCCAGCCAGCTGCGGGCGGTTTGGATTGGCTCAGAGTCGCATCCTTATGCGGTTAAGCCCAGCGGCACGGTAGTCGCCGAAGCAATTGGCGCACCAAACGATATTCAAGCCGGAGATTGGGAGTTTGCCTGCAAAGCCGGGACCGAAGCAATGGTTGCGGCGATGGCGCTGGTTGGTTCGGGCATGGGAGATTATGCCCTGGCGATTGGGATGGACACAGCCCAGGGGAAACCGGGAGATGCCCTCGAATATACCGCCGCCAGTGGAGGTGCCGCTTATCTGATCGGTCCACAAAAAGGCTCTCTCGCCTCAATAGAGGCTTCTTATAGCTATGTCTCGGACACGCCTGATTTTTGGCGCCGGGAATATCAGGTTTATCCCGAACATGGGCAACGCTTTACCGGCGACCCAGCCTATTTTGAGCATGTAATAAGTTCAGCCCAAACGATTTTGGCTGAAACCAATCTCAAAGCCAGCGATTTTGCCTATGCGGTTTTTCATCAACCCAACACGAAATTCCCTCAACGCGCAGCGAAGATGCTCGGCTTCACCCCGGAGCAAATTGCCCCGGGTTTGCTGGCAGGTCAAATCGGCAACACCTATTCCGGTGCGGCGATTATCGGTCTGTCCGCTATCCTGGACATTGCACAAGAAGGCGACCTGATTTTGATGACTTCCTACGGCTCGGGTGCCGGGTCGGATTCTTTCATTATTAAAGTGCGCAAAGAACTCAAAAAGCGGCGCGAAAACTCCCTTTCGACCCAAGATTACATTGCCAGACGGACTGAAATTGACTACGCAACTTACCTTCGCTTCCGCGGAGAGATTGTGACCCGCTAATGTCAGGCTTGAATGACGTCTACATCGTCGGCATCGGGCAAACACCGGTTGGCGAACATTGGGAGCTTTCCTTGCGAACTTTGGCGAGACGCGCTTTGGATTTAGCCCGTAAAGATGCGGGCAATTTAGCAATCCAATCGATTTTTGTCGGGAACATGTTGGCTTCCAATGCCTCACGTCAGGCAAATTTGGGGGCTCTGGTTGCCGATGAATCCGGTTTGGCTGGGAAAGTCGAAGCCTACACGGCTGAAGCGGCTGAAGCTTCCGGAGGAGCGGCGATTTATCTCGCCTATCAGGCAATCCGTTCCGGCATGGTGGATGTTGCGGCTGTGCTTGGTGTTGAAAAAGTTACTGACGTGGTTGGAGCGGGCATTGAAAACCGCTTGCTTAGCACCGGAATCGATTCGGACTATGAAGCAGCCGAAGGGCTGACTTTGGTTGGACAATCTTCGCTGCTTTTGCAACGTTATCTCTACGAACATCAATTTCCTCGGGAAGCCTTGGCACGGATTCCTTTGATTGCCCACAATAACGCAGTCAACAATCCAAATGCAATGTATCGCAAGGCAATTAGTTTGGACGCCTACCTCAAGGCGCGACAGGATACCGGCACTTTTAATCAATTTGATATCGCGCCAAATGCTGACGGATCGGCAGCGCTGATTTTGACCCGCAAAGAATTAATCCCAAAAAATTTGCCACATAAGCCTGTTCAGCTGCTTAGTTCGGCTTACCATACTGACCGCCTGGCTTTGCATGACCGCCCTGATCCGCTCTTTTTTGAGGCGGCGGCTGTTTCTACTCAGAATGCACTTCTCAAAGCCGGAATTAACCTTTCAGATTTAGACTTCTTTGAATATTCCGATAACACGACACTGCATGCCTTACTTTCGCTCGAAGCGGCGGGTTTTGCCCATCGGGGAGAAGCCTGGAAGCTCGCCGGTGACGGCTCGCTGAGCTTAGACGGGGCTCTGCCGGTGGCGACCATGGGCGGGCATAAGGCACGCGGTTTCCCGCTGGGAGCTTCGGGAGTTTACCAGGTGGTGGAAGCTTGTTTGCAGTTGCGCGGTGAAGCCGGAGAAAACCAAATTTCCCATGCCCGTTTTGGGATGACACAATCTCTGGCAGCCTCAGCCTCTGCAGCTGCAACCCAAATTTTGACCGTCTGATTTTTCAGTAAGCAGTACGAAAGGAAAACGCGGGCATTTCCCGTACGAGAGATTTTTAACCGCTCCCTGCTTCCCGTTACCTGCTACCTGTTATACGTTGATGCGAAAAAGGAAAGCGCACACCGCTTGCTTCGCATCGGGTGCTATAGGGCACCTTCCCTACGAGATAAATTTTTTCCGGCTCCCCGCTCCCTGTTCCCCGTTTCCTGCTTTTCCTTTACATCTATCGGAAAAAATGCCGATTCGTGTTAAAATCCCCTTATGAGTAAAAAAGAAGCTTTTCTCGAAACGCCGGCATCGGCACAGCATAAGAAAGAACGCTTTTGGCAAATCTTCGTACCCATTGGCCTGATTTTTGTTGTCCTTTTAACTGCTTTGATTTTTCTTATCATCCGGGACGGGGAGTATGCTCCCGGAATAAGTAATTTTGCAGCTTCGGCTACGATTTTAGTTATTCTCCCCGTATTGCTAATCGCATTGATTAATCTGGCGATTATTATTGCTTTAATTTATGGGATGGTTAAACTCAGAGAAGCTGTCCGTCCGCTTGGCTCACGCTTGCTCAAGGGGCTGGAAAACGCACGCTGGAAAATTAGCAATTTTTCTGATGCCAGTGCTCGAGCATTGATGACAATAAACGAAAAAGCCGAAATGACAAACCAAGCCTTTCGGAGCTTGAACAAGCGTTTAAATGATAAAAGGAATTAATATGAATCAAACTACAAAAACCATTCTTTTGGTTGTCGGTGCGCTTGCAGGCGCTTTTCTGGGATATCGAGCTGTCAAAAACTTTGTTGATGATGCCGAGGGAAACCCCGATAAACCGGCAATTTCTGCTGAAAAAGGGCTACAATTAGGCTTAACGGCCGTCAATGCTTTTCAACAAATTAATAAACTAAAGCGCAAATCATAACCTAAGGGCTTCATACATTGTTTGATCTCACCTTCTTAGGCACCTCCGCCTCTGCCCCTTCTATTAAACGCGGTCTTTCTTCGCTTGTTGTTTCGCATGACGAGTATCGCTTCATGGTTGATTGTGGCGAAGGCACACAACGCCAAATTTTAAAAGCCGGAATTGGTTTCAAAAGGCTCAACCACATTTTGCTGACGCATGGGCACCTGGACCACATTTTGGGTCTGGCTGGTTTGCTTTCAACTTTCATGCGCTGGGAAGCGATTGATGAGGTTAATATCTACGGAAGCCGCCATACGATGGATCGAGTTGAAGATTTAGTAAACAGCGTGGTTCTGCGACATCAGCCGGCACCGATTCCTTTGAATCTGATGGAAATCAAACCGGGTTTAATTTTCACATCGGAGAAGTTTCAAATTACAGCCTTTGCTGTGGATCATCGCGGTTCTAATTCTTTGGGCTATTTATTTGAAGAATTCGGTCGGCGGCCTTTTCTGAATGAAGCTGCCGAGGAGCTGGGCATACCGCCCGGTCCCTGGCGTAAAGATTTGGTTCAGGGGAAGGCGATCACTCTGCCGGATGGTCGGGTAATTGATCCGGAACAGGTTTTAGGTGAGGAAGTGCCCGGCACCAGGCTGGCAGTGGTTGGTGATGTGGGCAAACCGGAACGCTTGCTGGAAATTGTGCGCGGTGTTGATGCGCTTGTGATTGAGGCAACCTATTTGAAGGAAGAAAACGAAATGGCAGAAACATTCGGCCATTCTACGGCGGAGCGTTCGGCAAGGCTTGCCAAAGAAGCCGGTGTGGGCAAATTGATTTTGTCCCACCTTTCACGCCGTTACCGTGATGACCAAATATTAGAAGAAGCCCGTTCCGTCTTCCCCGAAAGTTATGTCGCCCGAGATTTTGACAATTATCAGGTAAAAACCAGCGCTTAGCAAGTAAGCAATTCGTAAGGAAAAGGCCAGCCTTTTCCTAGGATAGCGCGGGCGCTATCCCTACGAAAGGTTTTTCCTGTTTCCTGCTGACCGCTCCCCGCTCTGTTAGTGATAAAATCCATACTTAATATGGAAATGCGAAAACTGATTTTGGCATCAAATTCTCCCAGGCGCAAGGAGCTTCTCGCGTTGTTTGGGCTTCCGTTTACCACAAGCCCTTCGAACACAAACGAGGAAAAGCTCGATCTCGAAACGCCTGAGCAATACGTTATTCGTATGGCATACGAAAAAGGGCGTTGCAAACAATTAGCTCCGGATGAGTTTGCGCTTTCGGCGGATACGATTGTTGAATTAGACGGGGAAGTTATCGGTAAACCACCGGACAAAGCCGATGCGATATTTATTTTGAATAAAATCCGCGGGAAAACGCACCTCGTTCACACGGCGCTTTCCCTCCATAACAGCGATCCAGACGAAATTATGCGCGAGATTTGTCACACCAAAGTGAGCATGCGCAACTATTCCGATGAAGAAATTCAAACCTATCTTAACCAAAACAACTATCTTGATAAAGCCGGAGGCTACGCCATACAGGATGCAGATTTCCATCCGGTTGAACGGATCGAAGGCTGTTATAGCAACGTAATGGGTTTACCGCTCTGTAGCCTCTTTCGCCTTTTTCAACAAGCTGGCTTTGGGCTTGACATAAAAATCGCCGAGCGCTGTCAAGGGTATAATGACATCACTTGCGAAGTTTATCCGCAAATACTGATGAGTTAATTATGAAAAAAACCAATAAAATACTAACTATCCTGCTTGTTTTGGCTAGTTTGCTGACTGCTTGTAATCCGAACACTCCGGAAACGCCCGTGGTTGAACCGACGGCTTCGCTTCCTTTACCCACGCCAATTGTGAGTACAGAAACGGCTCCCGACATTGAAACTGCGGCAGTTGAATATTTGGAGCTTTGGAAGACTGAAAACTATCCGGCAATGTATGAACTGCTTAGTCGCCTGACCAAAGACGCCATCACGCCGGAAGAGTTTGAAGAAAGTCACCGCGACACAGCCATAAAATTGACCATGAAATCGATGGATTACCGAATTCTTTCCAGTATGCCCAATTTGAGCAGTGGACAGGTGAGTTATCAACTGGATTATGAAACCAACTTGTTGGGGACGATTAGCCGGCAACCAATCATGAACCTAACGCTTGAAGATCAGCGCTGGCATGTGCAATGGGATGCTTCGATGATGCTTCCCGAGCTAACGAACGGCAATTATCTGGAATTGGTGCTTGAAATACCAGCCCGTGGAAACATTTATGCTAATGCCACCTCAGATAATTATGCTTTGGTCTCATATGAAGATGCGGTAACTGTTATGGTAACTCCCGGCTACATCGAGGATGGCACTGAAGACGATATGGTTGAGCTTTTAGCTGAAATCTTCATGCGTTCCGAAGACAGCATCAGAGCAGAGTATGCCAATATCAGCGGCTATCAATACACGATTATCGGCGATATCATGGCGGATGTTGCCGAAACTTATTATGACCGACTCTCGGCTTTTCCTGCGATTACGATGGATAGCTACAAAGCGCGTTATTACCACGACGGTGGAATTGCACCGCACGTTTTAGGCTATGTCGGTAATGTGCCGGCAGAACGTTTAGAAGAATACCAACGTCTGGGTTATACGGGCGATGAAAAAATTGGTTATTCCGGTTTGGAACAATGGGGCGAGCAATATTTAGCCGGTACGCATGGTGCGGATTTGTATGTAAAAGATTTACAAGGTCAGGTCTTGACGAAAATCTCTTCCAAAGATGCCAAACCGGCTCAGTCAATTTATACGACAATTGACAGCCAGCTCCAATATTGGCTGCAACAAAGCATGGGCAATCAGGTCGGTGCGATTGTCGTGATGGAACGCGACACCGGTAAAGTTTTGGCGATGATTTCGAACCCTGGTTTTGACCCAAACGTTTTTGTGGGTCCCTTTTACACCGCTTACTCAATTGCCGAAATAACCCAAAACCCCTTCAATCCTTTGTATAACCGTGCTTCACAAGGTGTTTACCCTCCCGGTTCGGTTTTCAAAATTGTCACCATGGCAGCCGCCCTCGAAACGGGTGTTTTCACCAAAGATTACCCCTATTTTTGCGATTCACTCTGGTATGAACTGGATGGCTTCACCGGAAAAGACTGGACTTACGATAAAGGGCAAGGCGCTTCCGGAAATTTGACGCTGCAACAAGGCTTGATGCGTTCCTGTAACCCCTGGTTTTGGCATATCGGTTACACACTTTGGAATGACGGCTATCGCACGGCAATCCCTGATGTGGCAGCCGGATTTGGTTTGGGAAAACCGACTGGAATTGAAATCCCTGAGTTTGAAGGTCATATCGAGACAGAACCGGACCTTTTTGATTATGTTCAGATGTCCATCGGGCAAAGCACAATGCAAAACAGCCCCCTCCAAATTGCCAATTTTATCGCTGCGGTCGGTAATGGCGGCACTTTGCACCGCCCAACCGTTGTTGAACGAATTGGTTTGACCGGGCAAGACCCAGTCTATCAATTTGAAGCGGAAGAAATTGGAAAATTACCGGTATCCGAGGAAAACTTGCAAGCGATTCAGGATGCAATGGTCATGGTGATTCGCAACCCAAGCGGTACAGCGAACTTCCAATTCCCTGACAATTATCCCTGGAATGTTGCCGGGAAAACCGGAACATCGGAAAATTCTCTCGGCACACCGCATGCTTGGTTTGGAGGATACACTTTTGAAGAGAATCCTGACAAACCTGATATCGCTGTCGCAATTATTTTGGAAAATGCCGGTGAAGGCTCAGAAATGGCAGCACCGCTCTTTAGAAGAATTGTTTCGCTCTATTTTTCAAACATGGAAAATGCCGGTGGTGTGATGCCCTGGGAATCAGAGGCTTATATTCCTGCCCGACCGGAAGAGGACTAAGCCCATTGACTGAGTTTTTGGAAGGATTGGTAATTCGCACACAAGCGGGTTATCAGGATGTGCGAACTGAACGGGGCGATTACCGTTGTCGTTTGCGCGGCAGGTTGCGCCGGGGACGAGCGGAAGGTGATTTGGTTGCAGTCGGCGATCGAGTGCTGATTGAACCACAAGAAGACATGACCGGCAGTATCGCTGAGATTTTGCCCCGGACGAGTGTCTTTTCCCGGAAATTGAGCGGCGTAAACTATGACTATCAGCAGATCATTTTGGCGAATGCCGATTTGGCGATGCTGGTTTTCGCCTGCACCAACCCCGAGCCAAAACGCAGAATGTTAGACCGCTTTTTGGTGGTTACCGAACGGGCTAAAATCCCGGCGGTGATTGTCGTGAACAAAATCGACCTTTTGGGCTTGGAAAAAGCGAAAGAAATTTTTCAGCTTTATGAGGATATCGGTTATAAAATAATTTATGCTTCTGCAAAGACGGGGGAGGGCGTCGCAGAAATGCGAAAAGAGCTTTCAGGAAAGCTGACCACCTTGGCCGGACCTTCGGGTGTCGGGAAATCGAGTTTGATTAACCAAATTCTCCCCGATGCTGAATTGTTGACCTCCAGAGTCGGGAAAGAATCCGGCAAGGGCCGACATACCACCCAGGTTCGCCAGCTCTATGCCCTGCCCGAAGGCGGATATGTTGCCGACGTGCCCGGTTTGCGCACCCTGGCGCTTTGGGATATTGAGCCGGAAGAGCTGGACGCTTATTTTGTCGAAATTGCACCGCTTGTGCCGGATTGTCAGTTTAACGATTGCAGCCACTCGCATGAACCGGGTTGTGCCGTGCGAAAAGCGGTTGAAGATGGAAAAATTCATCCGGAGCGCTACGATTCCTATTGTAAATTGCGCTTTGGCGGAAAAGAGATTGAGGACGAAGAATGAAACGAGGAAAATTCACACTTTTTATGCTGGCTTTCAGCTTATTGCTGGCTGCATGTAATAACACTGCTCCAACACTTCCGGCTATGCCAACAGACGAAGTGCCTGAAGCGACGGCTGTTTTGCCAGAACCGACGCCAACAGCAGTGCCGGAAAAAGTTTTGAACGTCTGTAGCGCTGTAGAAACAAAGAGCTTATCACCACTGGCTTCAGCTTTGAATATTGCCGAAAAGAACCAGTTGTCGGTAATGAACCCCGATCCTTTATCAGTCAACCCCCAAAACGGTGAAAGCTTGTTCTTTGAGCAAATTCCAACGGAAGAAAACGGTGGGATTACCCTTGAGCCGGTAACCGTTCGGGTTGGACAACCAATTTTGGATGCCAGCGGCACGCGTGTTTATCTGGCTGAAGGCACTTTGATTGAGCATGCCATCAATTATTCTCTGGATAATCCGGTCAGTTGGAACCATGAGCAAGACTATCAAATGAACCAATTCAGCGTCAGCTTTAAGTTAAAGCCGGATTTGAAATGGTCGGATGGTGTAGCGCTGACTGCAGAAGATTTTGTCTTTGCTTATCAGCTTGCAAGTCAACAAGAGAAGGGATTGCATAACTGGAATTTGGAAAGAACAGCCAGTTTTGTGGCTGAAGATGAGCAAACCTTGGTCTGGAAAGGCATCCCCGGCTTTGTTTTGCGCGATTTGGATGATGCCCTTTGGTCACCATTGCCCGCCCACCTTCTGAAAGATTTATCAACAGAGGAACAATTGCTTCAACCAACTTTGAGTTCCGGTGCATACAAGCTGCTCTCATCCGAAAGCAATCAAACTGTCATGGAGCCAAACCCATTTTTCGTCCTGAATGGAGCGTATCCTGCATTTGATAAATTGCACTTCAATTTTGTTCCCGATTTGGAAACGGCATTGTCTATGCTGGAAAACGGACAATGTGATGTTTTGGACCAAAGTTATCAGCTTGAATCGCTGGATAAAAGTCGGCTGGAAACTTTGAGCACTTCTAATCAGTTGATTATAGAAAATTGGCAACCGGTTCAACAATTAGTCTTTGGCATTGAGCCCAGTCAATATGACACTGGCTATTACGATATGTGGACAGCGCAACGCCAGGATATTTTGGGTGATTTGGCGACCCGTCAGGCGATTGCCGCTTGTTTAGATCCCCAGGCACTTTTAAGCGAATATATTGGCTCTCGCCTGCCGGATAGTTTGCCGATAGCTTTGCAAACGATCAGCACCCCAACCATGGATGCGAATCAGGCTTTGGACGACTTAGGCTGGCTTCGTTCTGAAGAAAACCCGAGTGGTCCCCGCATTGCTCAAAGCGTCAACCGAGTTTTGCCCGGAACGGAATTGCGCCTCAGTTTGCTGATTGGTCAAAGTCAACTGGAACAAAACATCGCTGCGAAAATTCAAGAAAAATTAGGCACTTGCGGCGTTGCAATTGAGATAGAAAGCTTGCCGGCTGAGCAACTTTATGCTCCGGGTCCCGATGGGAGACTCTTTGGACGTAATTTTGAGCTTGCTCTGATATCATGGCAGCCTGAACATCGCAACAATTGCCAGCTCTACACCTCAGACCAAATGCCTGCTTCGATCAACAGTTGGATTGGGACGAATTTAGCCGGTTTAAGCGATGCGGAATTTGACGAAGCCTGTTGGCGGAGTTCAACACGTTTAACTTCGAGCGATGCGCAGGAAGATTTGGATTTGATGGCACAAAGCTTGCCTGCTATCCCTCTCATGCCCCACTACCAAATTTGGTTGGCATCCAAGAGCCTGCAGCTTCCCGAAGAAGTCCGCATTACAGACTTATGGCAATTCTTACCGCAAGAATAATCGCCCCGGCTCACAGAAAGCCTTTAGAAAAATAAGATAAAAAAAAGATGCCGAATGGCATCTTTTTTAATCTCTGTAATAAAGCACTATCCCGCGGCGTTAAGGTTTCGTCTCATGCTAAAACGCAGGACTTCGCGGTTAATCACTTTCAACTTTTCAAGCAACTGGGCTTGGTCGCCTTGTTCTTCCACCTGAGAAATCAAACTACCGAGGGTTTGGGTGAATTCATCGTTGATGACGTCACCGGCAGCTTCGAGTACTTTTTCTCTTTCTTCACTACTTTCAAGTTGGAGCATTTCTTCGATCACTTGCAAAACCGCACCGCTTGAACTGGCTGAACGCAAAACGCTGACAATCGCCACCAATTTCTGCAAAGTGGCTTCGTCGTTAGCTTGCTGAGCTTTGTCGACGGCCTTATTGAGCACTTCACTGAAAGCCTGGCTGATTTGCGGAAGGGCATTTTGGGTGGCTTCTGCAATATTTTCCGCTGCTAAAAGGCTGTCGAGCAATTTTTGGGCTTCTTCCAATTGTGCTTGCATGGCATTATCAATCGCATCAACGATTGTGAGTAGGTTTGTTCGTAAATTTTCTAATTTTTTCTTTTCTTCGCCTGTTGCGGCATCGATTCTTGAAGTCAAATCCTCGAAGAAGGTGTAATCCAAACCACCGCGCACCATCGACGCCATGGTAGTCAAACGGATTTCGCTCTCGCTGTTTTTGATCAGCAAATCGAGCAGGTTTTCGCGGGTGAGACCACTTTTGCTCAGCTCCTGAAGTTCGTTCACGGCCGCCCGGGTTTCATCAGCCTCAAGAGCTGCCGCTTTGCCAACTGTGGAATTTTCTAAGAGGGCTTTCTGCAAGGCTGACAGGGCATTGACCGACTGCCGGTCGCCCGCAGCCATCGAAGCCTGAGCCAAGCTGGAGAGCAACATGAAAAATTCTTCGTCAATTTTTTCGTCATTTTGAGCAATTTGCTCCGGGAGAGATTCGGGGCTGACATTTACCAATTGTTGAATTAAGAGCAATTTTTCTTGTTGTGCTTTCATCATCTCAGGGGTGATACCATCTGCTTCCATGATAACTTCAAACAAACGTTGCTGGGTTAGCATAGTTTGAGGTTGGAAGAGATAAGATTTGCGCTTTTCGGGAGGCAAATCGTCCATAACCTTCTTGATTAAAGGTCCAATCGTTTTTTCTTGCTCTGTTACCGGTGTGTTCAGTTCAGGCGGGAAATAGGTGAGCAAGAGTTCTTTTTCCGGGTCATGGTAGACCATCGGAGTGGGATAAGCGCCTTGATAATTACAGTTTGGGCAGTGTATATGATTCGCCGAACCTGAAAGCAGCTTATCTTTCGCTTCTGGGTCCGTGTTCATGTCGAACAGTCGGGTAAGGTCCACCAATACCGGTTGGCGACAATTTGGGCAGGCTATGCTGATTTTTGCCATAGTTATCTCGATTCTTTGTGTTTTAATTATCCCGATTATAACATTCGGACAGCCTTAGTGCTATCAAAAGTCTATTAATATAGTCCAAAATCGACGATTAATGATTAATTTAATCTTATTTGTATTATTAGTGATAAAATTTTTTTGTACTAAG
>Ga0265295_1001232_pt1 | contig 46202 bp, 37 predicted proteins | sample Munlansysbiofilm_FD_192503 | JGI IMG/M metagenome (GOLD analysis project Ga0265295, IMG submission 192503) | Leachate microbial communities from a municipal landfill in Southern Ontario, Canada - Methane capture system biofilm | ecosystem: Engineered > Solid waste > Landfill > Unclassified ...
ACCTTTAGTGCGGCCAGTAGGTTTCCCGTTCATCTATTGAAGGATCATGCCGGTAGCAGCCTGACAAAAATACGATTTTTCCCTGTTGGTACTGAAGGGATATTTACATTAAAAGTCTGGAGAGGTCAGAACGCCAGCGAGTTGGCATATTCACAACTACTGGATTCATATACGCCCAATATGTGGAATGAAGTGGTGTTGGAACCCCCGGTTTTTATTTTGCCAGATCAGGAGCTATGGTTTGGTTACACACTCATACACAATGATAATCTTTATCCGGCCGGTGTAGATAAAGGACCTGCGGATCGAAGATTTGGAGATATGATCTCACTTGATGGTGTGGTATGGGAGTCATTGAATGATATATCCGATATTGATGGCAATTGGAATCTACAAGGGTTTATCGAAAATGAATTTACAGCGAAATCCGGTCAATTATCGCTTTTGCAGCATTCACTTTCGGAAGAAAAACTGAACAAGTCGGAAAGAAATCTGAGATTTTTCAATATTTATCGTGATGGTATTCTAATAGACTCAACGGAGCTTCTCGAATATTTCGATCCCCTCCCTCCCTCCAGTCCAAGCCGTTGCTATACCGTTACCGCAGTCTATTCAGATTGCGAATCACCTCCATCGGAGGAAGATTGTTATTATGCAACTAACATTTCTACCGATCTCAATAAATCGGCAAACAAAATTTACCCCAACCCTTCGGGTGATGTAATAAACATTGAGCTCACATCAGATATCAAACAGCTTGTAGTTTATAACAACATGGGGCAAGTCGTTTATCAGCAGCAGGTAAATGGTGATAAAAACATTCAACTGGACGTAAAATCATACAAACCCGGTCCATATCTGCTGAAACTTATAACTCACAACGGTGAGTGTATTGTTAAGAAAATAGCGGTAGTTCACTAACTAAAAAAACACTTAAGCACAAAGGCCTCCTGTTGGGGGCCTTTTTTGCTTTTGATAGTTTCATCGGCCAATCTAATCCGGTAGAAAATAATACCTTTGCAATCCACTATAACAAAGCTTTTTGCAGCATGCTCTCAGTCAATAATTTATCGGTATATTTTACAGGAGAGTACCTGTTTAACGACGTCACCTTTCTGATCAATGAACGGGAAAGGGTTGGTTTGGTTGGCCGCAACGGTGCCGGTAAAACCACGCTGCTTCGCATTATCAGCAATGAACAGGAACCCGAAAGTGGGACGGTGTCCAGGCCAAACAACATGAGTATAGGTTACCTGAGACAGGAAATGCGCACCACAGGAGCCGGAACCGTATTTGAGGAAACCATCAAGGCTTTTGAAGAAGCACTGGAACTAAAGCACCGCATTGCCGGGTACAATGATCAGCTTTCGCACCGCACCGATTTTCACGAAGTTTCCTATCTGCAAATGATTGACCGCTTGCATGAGGCCAACGAGCGCTTTGCATTGCTGGGTGGCAACGAAATGGAAGGCGATGCCGAAAAAGTACTGCTTGGCCTTGGCTTTATGCCTCAGGATTTTGGCAGAAAGCTGGCAGAATTCAGCGGTGGCTGGCGTATGCGCGTGGAGCTGGCCCGGCTGCTGCTTAAAAAGCCAGACCTTCTTCTGCTTGATGAGCCTACTAACCACCTGGACATTGAGAGTATTCAGTGGCTGGAAGAATACCTGATTCAGTCTAAAGGCGCGGTAATCGTTGTTTCTCATGACCGGGCTTTCCTTGATAATGTAACGACGCGTACCATTGAAATTTCTATGGGTCGCATCTATGATTATAAAACATCCTACAGCGAATACGTTGTGCAGCGGGAAGCCTTGCGCGAACAGCAAATGGCGGCATACAGTAATCAGCAAAAGCAGTTGGCCGATATCGAAAAATTTATTGAGCGGTTTCGATATAAGGCTACCAAATCGAAGCAGGTTCAGTCCCGGGTTAAAATGCTCGACAAAATTGATCGGGTACAGATAGATGATATTGATAAAAGCAGCATTCACTTTCGGTTTCCCGATGCGCCGCCTTCAGGTAAAATTGTGGTTGAAGCTGTTAATCTGGGCAAGTATTACGGCAGTCACCTGGTTTTTAGCGAGGTGGATTTTGCCATTGAGCGCAACAATTTTGTGGCTTTTGTCGGCAAAAACGGGGAAGGGAAAACCACCCTGGCCAAAATTCTGGCCGAAGGGCTGGAGCATCAGGGGGAATGTAAGCTTGGACACAACGTTAAAATCGGGTATTATGCTCAGAATCAGGCTGACCTGCTGGATCCTGAGCGTACGGTTTTTCAAACCATTGATGATGTAGCAGTAGGCGACATCCGGCCAAAGGTGCGCAACATCCTCGGCAGTTTTCTGTTTGGGGGTGAAGACATTGACAAGAAGGTGAAAGTACTTTCGGGAGGTGAAAAATCGCGGCTGGCACTGGCCAAACTGCTGCTTTCGCCAGTTAACCTGCTTATCCTTGACGAGCCAACCAACCACCTCGACATGATGTCGAAAGACATCCTCAAAAATGCCCTGCTGATGTTTGATGGCACCCTCATTGTGGTTTCACACGACCGCGATTTTTTGCAGGGACTCACCGATAAGCTGTTCGAGTTTACCGGAGGGCAGGTAAAGCAACATCTGGGTGATATTTATGATTTTCTCGAAAAACGAAAAGTGCAATCCCTGGATGAACTGGGAAGTGCAGGCAGAAATCAATCCTTAAACAGCGGATTGGCTGTACCTGTTTCGGACAATAAGCTTTCCTACGAAAAACGCAAGCAGTTTGAAAAAGAGGGAAGAAAAATCCGCACGCGCATCGAGAAATCTGAAGCGGAAATTCAACGGTTGGAAAAGGAGCTGGCTAACCGGGATCATATGCTTTCACATCCCGATAAATTCAGCACCGAATTAGCTGAACCTGATTTTTTCGGGCATTATGAGGCCCTTAAAAAGCAAATAGAAAGGGAGATGCAACAATGGGAAACCCTACACGGGGAACTGGAATCTTTTGAAGCTGAAAAAGATGATCTTTTCGGAGAAGATTAATCAGTATTTACGTATCAGTATTTTTTTTGCCAGATCGAGCAACGGAGCTTTCTGATCTTCAGCTACAGAAATGGCAGTAAGCAATTCCAGGGCATGTTGGTTATATTGCATAATCAATGCCTCCGTATCATTCTGAACACCATACTTTCGGAACAATCCGAGCACTTCTTCCACCTTTAATTTATAATCCTCCGGTGTCCGGTTAAACCAATCTTTTAAACGCAACTTATCGTTGTCATCAGCCTGCTCAAAAGTTTTCAGGTAGAGGTAGGTCTTTTTATTTGCTACAATATCGCCACCGGTTTGCTTGCCAAAAATTTCGGTTTCTCCAAAAGCATCAAGCAAATCATCCTGAAGCTGAAAGGCCATTCCCAGGTTTTCTCCACATTCATAAATCTTCTCGCAATCATCAGGAGAAGCATCAGCAGAAAGTGCTCCGATTTTAAGGCTGGCGGCCAGTAGAACTGCGGTTTTAAGCCGGATCATGTTGAGATAGGCAGGAATGGTGATGCTGTTGGATCGCTCAAAATCAATATCATATTGCTGGCCTTCGCAAACTTCTATGGCGGTGGCTGTAAATACTTCCATCAGTTTGGGAAGTAACCTGGGTTCGCATTGTGAAAGCCGGCCATAAGCGATGGCAAACATGGTATCGCCGGATAAAATGGCGGTATTCAGGTTCCATTTCTGGTAAATGGTCTCTTTCCCTCTTCTTAACGGTGCCTGATCAATCACATCGTCGTGCAGCAGAGTAAAATTGTGAAATATCTCAATGGCAATGGCGGCGGGCATCACCGCTTCGGCTTTACCTCCAAACATTTCATTGGCCAATAAGGTAAGCAAAGGCCTCACCCGCTTGCCGCCCTGATCCAGAGCATAAACAATGGGTTGATATAAGCCGGCAGGTTCACCCAAAACGGGTAATTCTGAAAGCGCACGGTTAATCTTTTCCTGAAATATTTCTATAGAAGTCATAATAGACTGAGCTAAAAATTAGAATTAATCAATATGCAATAAATATTCACCGTATCCACTCTTTAGCAGGGGATGGGCCAATGCATGCAACTGTATTTTATCAATAAATTTCATGCGATAAGCCACTTCCTCAATACAACCAACTTTAAGCCCCTGTCGGTTTTCAATTACCTGAACAAATTGTGAAGCTTCCATTAATGATGAAAAAGTTCCGGTATCGAGCCAGGCAGTACCCCTGCTCATTACCTTTACTTTAAGTTTTCCTTTTGCAAGGTAATGCCGGTTTACGTCAGTGATTTCATATTCACCCCGGGCACTTGGTTTAATGTTGCGCGCCACTTCCACCACGCTGTTGTCATAAAAGTAAAGGCCCGGTACCGCATAATTTGATTTCGGGGATGCTGGCTTTTCCTCGATGGAAATTGCTGTATTCGACGGGTCAAATTCAACCACTCCATAACGCTGGGGATCAGCTACATGATAGGCAAATACAATACCACCATCAGGCTTCCTGCAGTCGTTCAACAGATTTTGTAATCCGGAACTGTAAAAGATGTTATCTCCCAAAACCAAAGCTGCATCATCGTTGCCGATAAAAGGCGCTCCAATCACAAAAGCCTGTGCGAGTCCGTTGGGGACTTCCTGCACTGCATATTCGAACCGGCAACCCAGTGAGCGTCCATCTCCCAATAACATTTCAAAATTCGGCAGGTCGTGAGGTGTGGATATAATAAGTATCTCATTGATACCGGCCATCATCAGCACGGATAAGGGATAGTAAATCATGGGCTTGTCAAACACCGGCATAAGTTGTTTACTTACGGCAAGGGTGAGCGGGTGTAGCCGTGTACCGGAACCCCCGGCAAGAATAATTCCTTTCATTTCAACTTTTTGATTTTAGTTCTTTGTCAAAAATATCACTATCGGTATCACTGTCATCGTCTTCATCAAACAGCTCAATTAAAGGTTCATCAAATTTTCGGGTAGTAAGCCAGCGATCAAGCGAAAGCAATAATGAAGGCAGGAGCAATAAGTTGGAGAACAAGGCCATCAGCAAGGTGAATGAAACCAAAAAACCTACCGATTTGGTGCCTCCAAAAGTGGAAAGTGTAAAAATGGCGAAACCGAAAAACAATACAATGGAAGAGTAGATCATGCTAAAGCCGGTTTCGCGCAAAGCAGAATATACCGCCTTCTGTATGTCCCAGTTGTTGTGTCGCAGAGCCAATCGGTAACGCGACAGGAAGTGGATGGCATTGTCAACAGAAATACCGAGGGCAATGCTGAAGATGAGTATGGTTGACGGTTTAATAGAGATGAAAAGGAAGCCCATAAGGGCAGCGGTCATCAACTGCGGAAGCAAATTGGGTATCAGAGATACGATCACCATTTTAATTGACGAAAAGAGCAGGCCAAGCAATATACCGATCAGCACCAGGGCCAGCAAAAGACTGGTGGCCAGATTGTGGACAAGAAAATCAGTGCCTTTAAGAAAAACGATGCTCGTTCCCGTAATATCCACCTTGTATTTATCGGCCGGAAACAGTGTGTCAATGGCCGGGCGCAGTTCGTCTTTGATGCGCTGTATTTCGTGGGTACCTATGTTGGCCATCTGCACACTGATGCGGGTCTTACTCAAACTGGTATCTACAAATGAATTGATAATGGTTCGCTTCTCACTCTTAAAAGAAGGAAGGTAACCCAAAATAAAATTGCGCTCCTGATTGTTGGGTAAACTATACATTTTGGGATCGCCATTATAAAAAGCCTGTTTGGAGGCTTTCACCAGCTCAGCTACCGATAAAGGCTTAGAAAACTCAGGGAACTTTGCCAGCGTATCCTGCAAGTCGCTGATCTTCTGTATGGTTGACATCCGCATTACACCCCTTGGTTTTCGGGTATCGATGGTAATTTCGAACGGTAAAATGCCCCTGAATTCATTCTGAAAAAACAGCATGTCCGTGTAAATGGGATGATTGTGGGGGATATCATCTACCACATTACCGGTGGTTTTTAGCCTGGTAATGCCAACCACAGCAAATAACAAAAGGCCCAGAGCTCCAATATAGATGGCTTTTCGGTGGTTTTCAACCAGATTAACAATGCCCAGAATAATAGAAGTAGTATTTTTATTGTCCAGGTGTTTCAGATGCCGCATTTTGGGTGGTTCCAGGTAACTGTATAGGATGGGCACCAGGAAAATACTGAGTACAAAAACACCCATGATGTTGAGGGCCGCAACAATGCCGAATTCAACCAGGAGCTTGTTGCCGGTAATAATAAATGCCGCAAATCCGACGGCTGTGGTCAGGTTGGTAAGGAAAGTTGCATTGCCTGTGCGAATAACCACCCGGGCCAGAGCCTTCACTTTATTTCCATGCTCCCGGTACTCATAATGGTATTTGTTGAGCAGGAAAATACAATTTTCCACCCCAATAATTACCAGCAATGGGGGTATCATACCGGTAAGTATGGTTATTTCAAAATTAAAAATTCCCAGCGTTCCTATGACCCATATCACACTTATGGCGACAATGAGCATCGGGAAAAGTACCGCTTTAAATGATCTGAAGAAAATAAACAGTGCCAGAGAAGCGATAAGCATGGAAAGTACCATAAACAGCAGCAATTCGTGCTGTACCATTTTCATGGTTTTGGTCCTGATAAAGGGCATGCCTGAAAAATGGACTTTAACCTGGTGCTTTTCGCTGAATTTTGCCACCTCCTGTTCAATATCAGTGATAATACCAATGCGTCCCTTGCTATTGAGCCGCTCATTATCGAGTGTGAGCATCATTAAGGTGGCATTGGTTTTCTGGTTGATGATGAGTCCGTTGTAGAAGGGCTGGTCAAAAATCAATTGTTTTATGCTGTCGAGTTCGTTCTGAGTGGCGGGTTTAGATAAGAACAGAGGCTGAAAGTCAAATTTACGGATAGAATCATTTTTCACCAGCGTAAAGAGCCGACCAATGGAGAGCACTTCCTGAACACCATCTACTTCCTTAAGATTGTTGGTAAGGTCATACCAGTCATTGAATTCATCCAGTTCGAACAATTTCGGGTCACGGATACCAATAAAAACCACGGCTCCATCCTGTCCAAAAGTCTCTTTAAATTGATTGTAAATTATGATGGTTGAGTCCGAATCGGGCAACATCTGGGCCATTTCGTATGAAAGATGCACCTTGCTGGCCATAAAAGCCATAAAAAGGGTAATAATTGAAATGGCGATAAGGTTGCCCAGACGGTTGCGTAGGATAAAACGAACTAAAAAATTCCACATACTGGTAGCAATCAACAGAATGAATCAAATGATTATCAAAGTTGTAGGACACCTTTGATAGAAAAAATAAAGGCTCAAAAATACGATATTTTCGTCGATATCAAGCCATATTCTTATCAAAAAGCCCAAATAGCATTAAACTATGGAAATAGGTTCGCTTACTTGACTTACTTTTGTAAAATAATGCTAACTTTTTAGTTTCCGGCAAAAATAACCTGGCTTGAAATCTCATATCACTGATTCTCAATGCATAAAAGCTTGTGACTTTTTTACTGATTATTAAGAAACATTTTATTGTGATTATCTGTCAGTAGGTTCATTGAAAGCTTGTTTAGGAAGTATTAAAAAAGACAACACAATCAATTATCATGAAAAGGCAAGTTTTATTTATTGATACTACACATCCTTATTTATCTGAAGCACTTACCTCTCAAGGGTTTGAATGCAGTCATTATTCTGGAACAAGCCGGGCTGACATTCTGGAAATGCTTCCCCGGTTTGATGGATTGGTTATCCGCAGTAAGATAAAACTTGACCGCGAGGCCCTTGATTGTGCAGTTAAAACAGAATTTATCGCCCGGGTTGGTGCCGGCATGGAAAATATTGATCATGCTTATGCCAAAAACAAAGGTATTGTTTGTCTGAATGCACCTGAAGGTAATCGTGATGCTGTGGGGGAACATGCGGTGGGAATGTTGCTTTCCCTGCTGAATCATCTTTGTCGCGTGAATACAGAAGTCCGCAATGGAACCTGGATTCGCGAAGGCAACCGGGGTACTGAAATTGGTGGTAAAACCATTGCCATCATCGGTTTCGGGAACACCGGAAAGGCTTTCGCCGAAAAACTGAGCGGATTCAGGGCCAATGTAATCGCTTTCGATAAATATAAAACCGGCTTTAGCGGATTGTTCGTAAAAGAAGTACAGATGGATGAAGTATTCAGGGAGGCCGATGTACTGAGCCTGCATGTGCCTTTAACTGATGAAACCCGACAATTAATCGACAAGGATTTTCTTAATAAATTCCAAAAACCCATTTACCTGATCAATACGGCCCGTGGACAATGCCTAAATACTTCCGTCCTGATGGATGCCATTGATTCCGAAAAGGTTTTAGGCGCCGCACTGGATGTGCTGGAATATGAAAAGTTATCCTTCGAGAACCTTGATGCGGTAAACCTGCCTGAACCTTTCAAACGGCTGATTGCCAGTGAAAAAGTTATCCTTTCGCCACACATTGCGGGCTGGACACATGAATCGAATTACAAAATGGCCAAAATTCTTGCGGATAAGATTCAAGGGTTATATGGAGGTGATCTGTGATCTGTGATCTGTGATCTGTAATCTGTGTTCTGTGATTCAATCCGCAATCTGCAATCCGAAATCCACAATTCCTACTCCACCGGTTTAATCTCTGGGTCATGCCAACTGGCATACAGGGTGTAACTTTTCGAGATGCGGTTTACCTGTCCTTCGAGCAGGATGGTGTCTATACTTTTAATCTTCTTTGCAGGAATTCCGGCATAAACACTGCCCGATTCTATATGTGTGCCTTGTGAAACTACCGCTCCGGCCGCTATAATGGAGTTGCTCTCCACCACCACATTATCCATAATAATGGAACCCATGCCAACAAGTACATTATCATGAATGGTACATCCATGCACAATGGCGTTGTGGGCAATAGATACATTGTTGCCAATATTTACCGGCGATTTTTGATAGGTACAATGGATTATCGCCCCATCCTGAACATTTACATTATTGCCTATCCTGATATAATGCACATCGCCCCGGATAACCGCGTTAAACCAAACGCTGCAATTGTCGCCCATTTCCACTTCGCCAACTACAGTTGCATTTTCAGCAAAGAAACAATTCTTGCCAAATTTGGGAGCTATGCCTTTTACCGCTCTTATCAATGCCATATTTATTTTCCTTTTTCTGATTTATAATCAAAACCTGCAAATCAACGCTTTGTTCACACGGTATCGTATTTCCGGGGATAGTCAATGGTGTGATGCAAACCACGGCTTTCTTTGCGTTCAGTGGCCATGCTGATGATGAGCCCTGCCACGGAAATCATATTGCGCAATTCGCATATTTTTTCAGTGAGCACCGATTTTTCATAAAGGTCTTCCGTTTCGGCCTGTAAGATGGTAAGTCGGTCGTAAGCGCGTTTCAGCCTGAGGTTAGAGCGCACTATGCCTACATAATTCGACATAATGGCCTGTAGCTCTTTAAGAGATTGGGTAATGAGAATCATCTCTTCATTGAATACCGTTCCGGAGGCGTTCCAATCCGGGACATCCTTGCGGTAGGTAATTTTCTTTTGTTCTTCGATGGCATTATTGGCTGAACGGTGCGAAAAAACCAGTGATTCGAGCAGGGAGTTTGAAGCCAGACGGTTTGCCCCGTGCAGACCGGTAGATGCACATTCGCCTGAAGCGTAGAGGTAAGCGATGGTAGTTCTTCCGTATTCATCCACCTTGATGCCGCCACAGGTATAATGGGCTGCCGGAACCACGGGAATCATGTCGTGGGTAATGTCAATGCCTATGCTCAGGCATTTGGCGTAGATCGCCGGGAAGTGGTTCAGAATTTCATCCTTATCCAGGTGCCGGGCATCCAGGCAAACAAAGTCATCTCCGCTTATTTTCAGCTCATTGTCGATGGCCCGGGCTACGATGTCACGTGGAGCCAGCGATAGGCGGGAATCATATTTTTGCATGAATTCCTTGCCTTTGCTCGTTTTAAGCACGGCTCCGGAACCCCTGAGGGCTTCCGTAATCAGGAAAGAGGGTTTTTCAATCGGGTTGTAAAGTGAAGTTGGATGGAACTGAATAAATTCCATCTTTTCGATGCTGCCTTTAGCGCGCTGCACCATAGCTATTCCATCACCAGTAGCTACCGGCGGATTCGTGGTGGTGGCATAAACATTGCCTGCCCCACCAGTAGCAAGCATGGTGGTTTTGGCCAGAATGGTGGTGATTATATGATTTTCTTTATTTAATACATATGCTCCGAAACAGCTAACCTGTTCACCAATTATGGCCGCTTCCTGACCCACATGGTGCTGGGTTATCAGGTCAATGGCAAAATGATTCTCAAGGATTTCGATGTTTTTGTTACTCTTAACCTGCTCCAACAGAATGTTTTCTATTTCCGCTCCGGTCTGATCCTTGTGATGTAGTACCCTGAATTCTGAATGTCCGCCTTCACGTGCCAGGTCATATTGTCCGCTCTTGTTTTTGTCAAAGGCTACGCCAAGTTCAATCAGCTCTTTAATCCTTTCAGTTGATTCGCGGATGGTAATCTCCACGATTTTGCGGTCACTCAGGTTATCTCCGGCGGCCATAGTGTCTTCAATGTGTTTTTCAAAGGTGTCGGGAGTGTACATTACGGCTGCAATGCCACCCTGGGCATAGCGGGTAGCTCCTTCCAATGCTTCTTTTTTGGTTACAATACAAACCTTACCAAAGGGGGCTACTTTAAGAGCGTAGGTCAATCCGGCAATGCCGGTGCCAATTACCAGAAAATCAACTTTTTTGCGCATGATGCCGCTGTTTTGAGCCTGCAAAATTACAATTTAAAGGGGGTATTTTGGATTTTAGCGCAAAATCTTATTTTCAACGGCTAAACTCTGGAACGGGAAAAAGGACACCCACCTGAAGTAGAACAGCCTTTTTAAGGTAAAATACAGGAAGGCTTAGTTGTAGGCAATGTTTATATTGTCCTTTTCCTTATAATTCCCCGGTTACCTGGCCTGGCAGCAAAAGGGATAAGTAGCATTTTTTTCGTCCTATGCATTGTAAGTAATTGCCTTCCCTTTATAGAGGAAAGTCATTTTTACTTTGAGGTCCCGTTTGAAAGTGTTTTCTCGAACTGCCCGTCAGATGTTTGCTTAAATCCGAGGTTATTCAGGTATTTTGAATGCAACGGGCTATGAGTGGATGAAACTACTTTTAAATAGCGTGCTCCGGCAAGTTTACCATGCAATTGATTGTAAATAAAATGACCGTTTTTAAAATCGCGGTAAGCTGGGATCACATAATCCAGACTTACCTTAAGCGTTCCGGACTTGATTTCGCTGGCAATAAATACCCCCGCTACACTCATGTCGCGCAATATAAAATAAATCATATCCTGTGCATCCTGTTTATAAGCGTAGCCCGGAAAGAAGCGCTGAATGTCTTTATTGTGGAAGTTTAAGAAACGCTGCAGGTAAACATTGTCAGGTTTAGCAGTCAATATTTCGAAATCTTCTTTTTTCGAATAAAACGAATACAGATAATAAAGGTCAACAATTACGATAATTCCATTGAGAAAGGAGACCGGATAGGCTTTTATCAGAAACCCGTAGACGGCGAATGCTAAGGCGCCTGTCAGGTTTATCCACCTGAATTTCAGGATTGAATTCATGGCCATTGACAAAGCGATGATGGCTGAGGCAAGGTATCCAAACCATTCTAAAAGCTGGGCTGTTTCCATATTCATTCGTGTTTAAGCTATGATCACACAAAAATAGAACTAAAATTCAATTTCGCTCTACCAATTTTGTCACAACTTCCGACACACAAATCACTAAAATCCTTAATTTTACTGCATGTTAACCAAAACGAGGGGCATCGTATTCCGCACCACCCGCTATGCCGACAACAGTGCTATAGTAAAGATATATACCGAAAGTTCGGGCCTGATGTCGTTTATGGTTAAAGGGCTGTACAGCAAACGCTCTAAGCTCAGGCCGGCGCTATTTGGTCACCTTTCGCTATTAAACATTGAAGCCGAAGTGCGTGAAGGCAAAAACCTGCATTTTCTTCGGGAAGTGGCTCCTTATGACAACACGCTGTATGCAGGTACTGAAATGACGCGTGCCACGGTGCTGATGTTTATGAATGAGTTGCTTTATAAAACCATACGTGAGGAAGAAGCCAATCCTGCCCTCTTTAATTTCTTGATGGAAACCTTGCATTGGTTGCATACGCCAGCCATACCTATGCAAAGCTTTCATCTGCTGTTTATGATGCAATTGATGCAATTTCTCGGATTTCAACCTGCTTTTAATGCCACCTCTGCGCATAAGTATTTTGACCTGGAAGCCGGACTTTTCCTGAGTAGTGAACCTGCCCATCAATATTTTATTTCAGGAGCTCCGGCCCAGGCATTTGAAAAAATCAGCAGCATGAAATTCGGTGATTTGCCCGGCTTCTCCCTTCAGCGAGAGGTGAGGGATGACCTTTTGATCAGTCTGATAGATTATTATAAACTTCATCTTCCCGAAATGGGAGAGCTGAAATCGCTGAAGGTATTAAAGGAGGTGTTGAGATAATTTACCCTGAAACCACAAAAGATGTTGCGTCCGCATCGTAATTTTATTAAACCTATCGTACGATACGGTTTCGGAAAAGTTGGAAATAAGGACTTCGCCACACCATTTCAATCTGATTCCGATTGGTTTTAATGTAATTCTCTAGCGCCGGGTCGGGCAATTCAGAATATAAAAGATAATAATCCGGCTTTAGTATTTGCATCTGCCTGTAAATTTCGGTGGGTGTGCTTTCCGGTTGTCCCGAAAAGGCATGCCGATGACTATATCTTGCCAATGCCCGCGGTTTAATAAATGCCACACTTACTTCAGCAGGTGTAAGGTTTTCAGTTTTTTCAAAAGCCTGCATCACCACACTTGTATAGGGGCCTTCCTGAATGGTATCAATGCTTTGCTGGATGCGGATAAGTTCAGGGAAATATACCACCAGCATCAATAACGCAAAACCAGATGAAAAATATTTGCCCGCTCTTCCCGGTTGATAAGCCATAACGGCAACAACAATGTACCACATTATTACAGGAGCCAGGGGCAATAGAAATCGGAACCCAGAATTGTGATAGGGATACACGAGCAACAATCCAACATAAATCAACGTGACCCATTCCATCAGGCCGGGTTTCCGGATAAGTGAAAGGAGCAATCCGGTGATAAAGAAAGTGACTGCAGCCGCACCGGCAATAAATCCAAACCAGTACACCAGAGAAGAAGTTTCAATGAAAAACTTGCGCAGCACTTCGGAGTAGGTGAAGATATTCATCGCCATAGTATCCATCAATCCTTTCAGGCTGAAAGTGTTGAGGTAGCTGCTTTCTCCTCCGCTACCCCGCATAAAGCCCACATAAAAGATGAGGTAAACCAGCAATCCGGCACAAAGGGCATACGCCGGATGCAGGGCCTGTCTGTAAAAATCAAGGCGGGTTTGTCTGTTCCACAAGGCGAATACCGCTTTTTGCAAAATCAGCGCAAGCAGCGCGATAAGTAGCGCGAATCCTGCAGTTTTGAAGGCAGTTGCCAGTCCGGCTGCAACACCTGCTGCAATCCAGGAGGCCAGTTTGAGGTTGTTCTTTGAAACAGTAAAAAATAAAAAAAGCAATAATAGTAATGCGAACGGAACATCTGCCATAATTTCGGATTTCAATCCTATTACATAAGGATTGTAGAAAATTACCAGGCTTAAGGCAAGGGCGGGAACAAAGCCGGCAAGCCTTTTAAGAAACAGCACCGACAGTACCGCAGTGATAATTAGCAAACAAGAAATCAAAATGTTATAAGGTAATACCTCATTCCCATAACGGGACACCAGTGGTGCAATCATTAAAGGGAAGCCGGGCGGATACGCTTTCGGCCCCAGGCTGGGATAAGCATCATTATAAATATATCCCGTTTGCGCCATGGGTATCCCCTTCGAAATATTCTCCGCCTGGGCAAGATATTGGGCAAAATCATCGCCCCAGTCGTGATCGCTGCGGATATTGATAAAAAGCAGGGGCAGGAAAATAACCAATGCAAGCGCTATGGCAAACCAGCGGTGATTTAAAACACGTGAAATTATTGCTTCGGGCATTGCGGCTGGATTTTTTATAAATGATGGCAACAAAGATAAGGAAATGGGTTGATTTGTTGCCTGTCCGCCCGCCTTAGGCGGACGGGATTTGTTGAGGAGTGATCAGTAATCAGTGATCAGTGATCAGTAATCAGTAATCAGTTATCAGTGATCAACGATCGATGTTTACTGCACAATGTTATTGAACACTCATTACTGTTCACTCACCTCTCATCACTCGTGTGTCGTCTGCTTTCAGTGTTCAGTGATTAGTTTTGTTGATTTGTTGCCCTTCGATTGGTTCGACAAGAGCTCACCAACCAGCTCACCAACCATGCCTCAGGGTAAAATTTGTTGATTTGTTGACGTCCTAACAAGTTTTCTTCCAACCTGTTAGGTCTTTGAGGAGTAGGGAAGTTTAAATGTTGATTTGTTGCCTGTCCGTCCGCCTAAGGCGGAAAGTGATTTGCGGTTTAAAGCTTAAATCTGCAATCCGCAATCCGCAATCCAGATTCTTCCCAGGTCCCCCCGTTGGTCACTGAGCTTGTCGAAGTGCCCCGTGTCTCCTGGCCAGTCTGCCTTATGCTGGCCTTTTTTATAGTATGGTCTCGTTCCGATCCCGAATTCCGCGCGTATGGGACAGAATCAGAACTACCCGATCTCCGAAATGATGTTCTTTGCCCTTAGCCTTCGTTCTTCGCATTTCGCTTTTTACCATATCTTTGCAAAAATTTTACTATAATGCATCAGGAATTCAGCGAACAGGAAATAATACGTCGGGAATCACTTAAAGAACTGGAAAAGCTTGGCATAGCTGCCTATCCGGCAGAAGCTTATGAGGTTACTGCAAATGCTGCCGACATTCTTAATAAATTTACTGAAGGCTCAAACCTTTATCAGGATATTAGTATAGCCGGTCGCATTATGACCCGTCGTATTATGGGAGCAGCTTCTTTTGTTGACCTTCAGGATTCAACGGGTCGCATACAATTGTACATCAAACGCGATGATATCTGTCCTGGAGAGGACAAAACGATGTACAATACCGTTTTTAAACGGCTGCTTGATATTGGTGATATCATCGGCATTACCGGCTATGTCTTTATCACCCAGATGGGCGAAACTTCTATTCATGTTAAATCGCTGAAATTGTTGAGTAAAGCACTTAGGGTCTTGCCGGTAGTCAAGGAAAAAGAGGATCAGGTGTTTGATGCTTTCAGTGATCCTGAAGCCCGTTACCGTCAGCGTTATGTTGATCTGATTGTTAACCCTGAGGTACGTGATATTTTTGTTAAGCGTACGCAGATTATGAATAATATGCGTGAGTTTTTTAATTCCAGGGGCTACCTTGAGGTAGAAACGCCTATTTTACAACCCATTCCGGGTGGCGCCGCTGCCCGGCCTTTTATTACCCACCACAATGCGCTTGATATGCCGCTCTATCTGCGGGTAGCCAATGAGCTTTATCTTAAAAAGCTGATTGTTGGCGGTTTCGATGGCGTATATGAATTTGCAAAAGACTTTCGCAACGAAGGCATGGACCGGACTCATAACCCTGAATTCACCGTAATGGAGATCTATGTAGCCTACAAGGATTACTTCTGGATGATGAATTTTGTAGAAGAAATGATAGAGCGGGTTGCCATGGCATTGCACCATAAAACGAATCTTAAGGTTGGAGATAAAAACATTGATTTCAAACGTCCTTTCCGCCGCCTTACCATGACCGATGCCATACGTGAATTTGTCGGTGTGGACATTGCAGGAAGGAATGAAGATGAGTTGCGCGAAATATGCCGGCAGCAGGGTGTGGAAACCGATCCAAGTATGGGTAAAGGCAAGTTAATTGATGCCCTTTTTGGGGAAAAGTGTGAGGATCATCTCATTCAGCCGACTTTTATTTATGATTATCCCATCGAAATGTCGCCGCTGTGCAAGCGTCATCGCAGCAATCCTGAACTGACCGAACGTTTTGAGCTTTTTGTAAATGGCAAGGAGTTGTGTAATGCCTATTCAGAATTAAACGATCCCATTGATCAGCTGAATCGCTTTCAGGAACAACTTAAGCTTTCGCAGAAGGGTGATGACGAAGCCATGTTCATTGATATGGATTTTGTGCGTGCGCTGGAATATGGTATGCCTACTTGCTCGGGAATGGGTATTGGTATCGATCGCCTTACCATGTTTATGACCAATCAGTCCTCCATTCAGGACGTGCTTTTCTTCCCGCAAATGCGGCCTGAAAAAAAAGCTACCCCCGCAGGTGATACCGACGAAGCATTCATACAGCTTGGTGTTCCCGAAGCCTGGGTGCCCGCCCTGCGTAAATATGGTTTCAAGACCATAGCCGAACTCAAAGCCTCCAATCCTAATAAGCTTCTTAACGATTTGGGTGGCCTGCGCAAAAAGCTCAAACTTGATATCCCCGCCCTGAAGTTGGAAGATATTCAGGCCTGGACCGGGGTTTAAACCGAAACTCAACTTCTTCTTTTTGAAATCCTGGCTGTATTTGCAATAACCGGTCAGGGCTTTCCCTTTAGTTTATGGCTTGCCTGTTTAACACTGGAATATTAGGGCTGCTTAAAAATAGTTGTATAACAATTTGTTTATTTCTGCAAAATGTTGTATTTTTAAGCAATCCAAAAACCACTGCGCTATGAAAGATGTACCTTTTATTGAACGATTTGGCGGGTTGAAGAAGGATGATACCGTCACCTGTCTTGAGGACCCTGCTTTTATGCCCAACGCTTGCCTGCTTGAAGCGGTGGCGCCATTCTGCGGCTATTACAATGAAGTACCCGGAGCCATTAAACCACTCTATTTTTTTATAGTACTCGATGATTTTCATCCCCATGAAGAGGTTATCAGGGCAACCCTTACTGTTGAAAAAGAATTGGGCTATCACATTGATGCAGTATCGGGCACAATCAGCATCTTTGATCATCACTGCCACATCATCCGAATTCGCAATCTCAGGCAATACAAAGATATCGTAAAGATTCAACAGCTTTATGCCGGACACGGGTTGAAATTTAAAAAACAGATTAAAAAAGCTGTAGATGAGAAGGCGGTAGTTAACCTGCAAAAGTTTTTTTATCTTGAACCCATTGAGGATGGGATGTTTTTTGATCATATTCAGCCGCATCATGGCTATTTTCCCATCCCCAAAAGTATGGATTTTGATGTGTTTTGCTCGCTGACCCGTGAAGTTAAGTTTGACACCAGTCTGTTGTTTTTTGATGCCGCCCTGGCCTGGTATGTAGAGGATGGCAAAATCATAGAAATGATAAGAATTTACCGCGAATATCTGACAACAGAGAAATTGGCAGCTATCCGTGACCGGTATCTTATGCTGATTAAACAAAAACATATACCGGAGGTGTAATTTGATTTTACTACCGGGTCATCATCAGATCCATCGGGGGGACTTAAATTAAGTTAGGGGCCATTTCTGTGGGAAACAATACCTATGCCTGCTGAAACCTGAATTCGTTCTCACCGGGATAGTATTGTCTATATCCATGCCTGCATATTCAAAAATACAACCTACCTAATTATACGTATTGACTTTGCGTTTAAATTGCTATATCTTTGACTTTAAAACCATAAAACTTTTAAAGATGAAAAAAACTTACACATTTTTTATCATTTTCATGATAATAGCAGTTGCCTCTATGGCACAGAATCAGGCCCTTTTTTACAATTTTGAAGGCAATTTTGCTGAGCAATCGGGTAATGGCCCCGAACTAACCGTGCTGGGTGAAGCCGGAAGTTTTGAAAATGATGTGCTGAATGAATTGAGCGGAAATACAAAAATGGTTTATTTTTTCGCCAAAAATAACGGGGTACAGTTTAATAACATTGCTGCCAACAATTTTATTGGCGAGGATTACTCCATTGAAATTTATTTTAAATTCGATGAACTAACCAGTTGGAAACGGGTAATTGACTGGAAGAACCGTAAAACTGATCGAGGGGCTTATATCTATTCAGGTCAACTTAATTTTTACAACATTCTGTATAGTGGTGAAGCTCCCGTGGAAGCAGGAGAGTATACCTATTATGTACTAACGCGGACCGCATCAACAGGCAAGGTGCTTATTTATACCGATGCCGATGTAAAGATTGATTTTATTGATAACAATGATGATGCATTGGTAGATGCTGACGGGGTAATTAATTTTTTTTATGACGATTTAATGGTGCAAAATGAAGCATCAGCGGGGGCTGTTGCGATGATAAAGTTGTACGATTATCCGCTTTCGCAGGAAGAAATTACGGAAAAATGGGACGATCTGGGCGGCCAAATCTATGGCATCAGCAAGTTGAATGAGCAGGTGTATGCCAATGTATACCCCAATCCGGCATCTTCCACTGCCAGGCTCGATTTGTCAAACTTTAGATCGGAACAGGCAGTAAAAGTGGAAATTTTCAATATGCAGGGTCGGCTTGTAAATGTTCAGCAACTGCAGGCAGGCAACAATCAGATAGGCACCGGTTTCCTGCTGCCTGGTTTGTATCTGCTGCATATAAGACAAGAGCATATTTTTTCCACCATTCGTTTGCTCATCAACTAATCTGTTTAATCGGAACAGTCCCGGGTTTGTACAATTGTCAGGATTATCTGCCGTAGTCATTCTTTACTCATTATCCGTTTTATTCCCGAAAGGCCAGTTAATGAGCCTTCCGGTTAAATTGAACAACTCCTTACTGTGGAAAGGCTTGGCAATGAAATCTATGCATCCGGCCGCCATACAGGCCTCCCGGTCTTCAAGACTGCTATATGCCGTTACTGCAGCAATTTTGATGTCCGATTTAAGCTGTATCATTTTTCTTATGGTGTCGTATCCTCCCAAACCTGGTAATTTTATGTCCATTAAAACCAGATCTATGCCAGGGTGTTGCTTTACTTGTTCAATAGCATGAAATCCATTCTCGGAAATCAACAGGCGGCAGGAATACTTACTCAGTAACCTTTTAATAAACAAGAGGTTTATTTCTTCGTCCTCTACCAGTAAAATCAATGGATTCTTGATTGATTGCACAACAGACCCGGGTTTGAGTTTGTCACGACGACTTGTTAATCGCTTTACCGGAACTTTTACTAAAAGGGTAGTGCCATCCTGAGTATTTGAAGAAACCACGACTTTACCCCTGAGTAAATCAGCTATACCTTTTACAATGGAAAGGCCTATACCGCCGCTACTTTTAATCCGGGGTAAAAAGGCATTTTGTTGCATAAACGGTTCAAACAACATAGGCATAAATACCTGATCGATGCCTTGTCCGGTATCACTGATTTCAATGATCAGTTCATCCCCGGGTAAGCTACAGCAAATGGTAACCGCACCTTTATTGGTAAATTTAATGGCGTTGTCGGTAATTTCCTCTATAATTCTTTTCAATAAAGCCTTATCTGCAATTATCAGCGACTCGCTTTTATCGATGTTATCTTTTAGAATAAGAATGATCTCTTTATTTGCAGCTATTTGATAATAGGCCTGATGAATTTCATTTAACCATTCGTGCAGATTAAAAACCACTTCGTTTTTTTGCATATTTCCCGACATCAGCATAGAGATTTCCATGATGTTGTCAATAGTTTTAGTGAGGCGGTTGATGCTATCATCCAAAAAGCGCATGAATTCCCTCTTTTCACCTTCAGTATATTCGCCAGAACTTAACAGCTGGGCGAAGCCGAAAATACCATTGAGGGGGGTGCGTATCTCATGCGAAATGTTTTGCATAAACGTGGTTTTAAGGCGGTTACTGGCTTCCGCCTTTTCCTTGGCCCGCAACAATTCATTTTTCGAATCAATGATCTCGGTGATATCGGTAATAGTCCCGATGAAGCCTTTTACCTCATTATCCACCATTTCGGGCACTGCCTGCCCCTGCACCCACATCACCGAACCATTGGGTCGCACAAAACGATATTCTGAAATCACAGAGGATGCACTTTTAACGGCAGCGTCCCATTCCCTGAGGCGCTCAGCCCGGTCATCAGGATGAATGGCCTGGAGATATTTCCCCTTAATGCCTTCCTCATAGGATAAACCCGTGAGTGCGCACCATTCCGGATTTACAAAAGTGGTAGCCCCTTCGCGGTTGGTACGGAAAATACCTACGGGGGCCATGCGTGTGAGTACTTCAAACAGTTGCCGGCTTTCGTGTAGGGCCATTTCCGCGACCTTGCGCAGGGTGATGTCATTAAATATGGCCACCATCTGTCCGGGTTCAGTTTGAAAAGCCCTCACTTCAAAAGCTCCGCTAATATTACTGTCTTTGTAAGTTACCTTTTCACTGTGCCATACCCGGTTATGGCTGGCTGCCTTACGGTAACGGTCGATCAGTTCCATGTCTTTATTATTTGGGAAAGCTTCTTCAAGCTTTTTCCCAATCAGCAGGTTGTGGTCGATGTTCAGAATTTGACCGGCAGCCGGATTGAAATTAGTAAATATCAGGTTATTATTTTTATCTAAAGTATAAAAATGCATACCAAAAGGTGCATTGTCAATTAGTTTTTGGTTAAGGGTATCACTGGCATAACGGGCCTGCTGTTCCAGCATAAAACCGGTAATATCTTGTCCACTGGTACGTAAACCCTGTATAGTCCCATTTTTATCGCGTATCGCCGTCCAGGTAACTGATAGCCAACGCTCCTCTCCCTGATTCAGGTATTTGAAAATTATCCCTTTACTCTTGTTCCCATTTAGCGCTTTGCGATATGCAGTCTTTACCTTGGTTCGGAAAGGTTTGGCCAGTATCTTGAACATTAATTCGGGATCACTCTGAAATTGCTCGGGAGTATAACCGGTAAAATTATAGACAGCCGGGTTGGTCCATTTTACATTTCCTTCCTTATCCAGCCACATTTCCCAATTGGCCGTATAATTTGCTATGGTCCGGAATTCCTTTTCGCTCTCTTTCAATGCCATTTCTGCCTTTTTATAACTTGAAATGTCATTGGAAATACTTAAAATCCCTTTTCGTCCATTGGGTAAAGTAATGGCCGATTCACTGAGAAGGGTATAAAAAAAAGAACCATCCTTCCGGCGGCTGGTTACTTCCTGATTTAGCGTTATTCCCGTAAGTATCTTTTCAATATTAGTAGAAATATTGGAATGATTTTCAGGCAATGCCAGCAGGCTGATGTGTTGATTAAGTAATTGTTTTCTGGTATATTGGCTAGAAATGCTCACTGCCTTGTTAGCATCAACAATTGTCCCCCTTTCATCCAATAAAATGATGCCGGAAGGAGAAGTTTCGAAAAGAGTTTTATACCATTCTCCGGCAAGCTGCCCCTGTGGCAATTGAGTTTCAGTCACCCTTTCCGGTTCAGGCAATGCAGTCCACATATAATGGGCCTTCGGCAGGTTAAGATGACTTATATCCTGACGGGTAACCATAAACCAACCCGACAATAAACCACTGTATATTTTATTCCCTGCTTCAGAGAATTCTCCTGAAAAATCAGTCCATGGAAAAACTGGATTGTCCTCGTTTAAGGGTTGAGTATAAAAGGAGCGTAACGCTGGATTGGCATAACACATTCGGTTTGCAGCATCCGTAATGCATACCAGTTCAGTAAAGACATCAAAAATAGCAAACGCGAGTTTAGGATCAGATATTTTTTTCATCGATTTCTCCATGTCGGTAATGTAACATTTTTATGCTACAAAATGACTTGATTAAGAAATTTGACCTGTGTGTTTGCCTGCTAAAATACATAAAATTTCAGAACATCAAACCCAAACATTTATTTTCCTGCATTTTGAAATTACCAGGATGGGTTCTTTTAACAAATCTGGCTATTGTTAAGCATTACGGCTGCTGACATTAGGTGACAAAGTCATTGAATGTCTTCATTCCATTCTGATTAAAGGATAATTGTTAAATTATTGATTAGATGAGTGCCTTTTTGGAGAATAATGCTCACTAAAACCTGTGATAGCAGATTTCATCTTACACCTTTGCATGCTCATTAAAGCGTGTGGTATGTTTCGGTCAGTTATTAATCAGGTCAAGTAGGTTTTTTATCCTAAAAGTATATCTACAACCAGGGGCTACAACATGGCTGCTTTTGGCCGGGACCTGGGAGCCGGAATTATTGTAGGCATAGTAGCTTTACCCTTGGCGATTGGCTTTGCCATTGCATCAGGAGTGAATCCTGAGCGAGGATTAATTACTGCAGTAATTGCAGGATTTTTGATTTCAGTGCTTGGGGGAAGCCGGTTTCAGATAGGAGGTACTACCGGTGCTTTTATTGTTATTGTTTATGGTCGAAAAGCAAATTAAAACCAGACCGGAAATTCTCATTATCCGCTTAAGGCGTGTGCCATTCATGGATTCTACGGCCTTGAACAACCTGCGCAGTTTTGTAAAAAGGACTTTAAATGACGGCGTAAAGGTAATATTGTCAGATCTTGTAGAATCGGTATACAATAGTTTGATTAAAAGCAATATTCATCTGGTTGTAGGCCCCGAAAATATTTGCGCTGATGTGCATGCAGCTCTGGTAAGAGCCAATAATCTTTTATCCGCGGAATAAATATTTACGCAGATTTTCGGGTGGTAATTTTTAACCTGCGTTTCCGCCTGAACGGTTAATGATGGTCTTTAAAGTATATCTGCGCTCGTCAGACGGGCAAGGCTGTAAGTCTGCAATCCGAAATCTTTCCGATTTCTTACCAGGCTTTTAGGTCTTAATCCGCCTATTGAAATACAGTGCTTTGTGTAAGCTGGGGCCACTTCGACGGGTTCGACAAAAGCTCACCAACCAGGACGCAGTGCATCGCTTTATGCCTGTCCGCCTTAGCCTTAGGCGGACTGGTTTTAAGGGCATTTATTTTTATCTTTTTAGACTGGGCTCATTTATTTTAACTAAACAATAACCTATTTCAGATTGTTGAAACTGATATAAATCAGTGTTTTATTTAAATGCTGAATTGAACCTAAAGATTCTAACCTTAAAAAGCTGATAATCATGGCAATAAAAAAAGTGTGGATAGAAGATGGCTGTACTTCCTGCGGTCTCTGTGAGAGTATTTGTCCGGATGTTTTTGTAGTTGAAGATATTGCAGTCGTAAAGGAAGGCGTAAACTTCGAAGATTTTGAAGATGAGATAAAGGATGCAGCAGATAGCTGTCCGGTTGAAGTGATTAAATTTTCGGAATAATCCAATAATTAGAGTTATTGTTATTTTAATTTTGGCGAAAACATCGGGTTATTTTTTATCCCTTAGATTGCTATTGCCTGTATTTAGCTGAAAAAATGAAAAAAATTCTTGTTTTTGTCTCCAGCCTTGATGGAAAAACCACCAAATGGGATAATCCTTTCGTGAGGTCCTGGTCATCCAAAGCCGATCAGTCCTATTTTACCCAATTATGGAAAGAAAGTGGGCTTATTGTGGTAGGAAGCGGCACTTACGATGCCGATCCCCTTAAACCCACTGATAGGCACCGGATTGTTGTAATGACACGGAATGTATCCAGCTATCAGACCAAAGCAATTGCAGGGCAAATTGAATTTTCAGATGAAACCCCTACCCAACTGGTTCAACGATATGAACTACAAAATGAGCCTCGAATGCTAATTGCAGGCGGATCACGTCTGGCCACTTCTTTTTTTAAGGATGGACTAATCGATGAATTGTGGTTGACCATTGAACCCAGGATTTTTGGACAGGGAAATAGCTTTGTAATTGCAGAAAAACTTGATATTCATCTTAAGTTATTAAGTTGTGAAAAATTAAGTGATGAGGGTACCCTCTTAACGAAATATGCAGTCTTAAAACTGCTTAAATAAAATGGAAGTGTGATGGACCATGAACCTGATAGACCGATACCGGAATCGGACAATATTTCTCCACCTTTCTTTTCTGTGATAATACCTGCTTATAACAGGTCGCACTTAATCAAAAGGGCTTTGAACTCATTGGTTGCGCAAACTGAATCGGACTGGGAAGCCATTGTCATTGATGATGGAAGTACAGATGATACCTATTCAGAAATGCTCCCCTTTCTGCAGTCCGGCAAAAGGATAAATTACCGAAAAATCAACCACAGTGGAGAATCCACAGCCAAAAATGAAGGTATAACATTATGCTCTGGCCGGTTTATTACCTTTCTGGACTCTGATGATGAGTATGACCCGGGTCATCTTAAATCCAGGAAATTGATATTAACCAAACATCCCGCAATTAATTTTTTACATGGTGGCGCCACCATTCTTGGAAATCAATATGTACCTGACAGGTTTAATCCGGATAAGTTGATTCACCTGTCGGAATGTGTGATTGGAGGCACTTTTTTTATAGAAAGACATCTGCTGCGGTCATTAGATGGATTTAGACAAATACTATTGGGCCCTGATGCTGACTTATTTGAACGCGCAATACGAGCAGGTGTTAAGATGATGAAAACTACCCTGCCGACTTATATTTACCATCGTGAAAGCATAGATTCAATAACGAACACCTATGCGTCAGATACCAGGTGATACAGAAGTATTTGGCAGATTCCTCTAAAAAACAAAAGCTGACCAGAGGGCCAGCTTTTGTTTAATAAATATAAAACGGTTTAGTTTAAGCCACGTTTTTCGAGCAACGGATTAAGTGAGGGTTCCTGTCCACGGAACTTTATGTACTGAACCATTCCCTCATCATCACCGTTTTCGGCCAGACAATATTGGCGGAAACGGGCAGCAATCTCGGGATTGAAAATATCACCGGATTGTTTAAAATAATCAAAGGCATCGCTATCAAGCACTGCAGCCCACAGATAGACATAATAACCGGCAGCATAACCACCGTTAAAAATGTGTGAAAAATAGGTGGTACGGTAGCGTGGCAGAATTTCGGGAATAAGCCCGATTTTGTCCATGGCTTGTTTCTCAAATTCATTTACATTATCAATATTAACGGGATCAGCCTGCTCATGCCAGTCAAGATCAAGAATAGAAGCAGCGATGTATTCAGTGGTTTCGAAACCCTGATTGAATTTACTGCTGTTGGTGATTTTTGCGATGAGTGAATCGGGCATTACTTCACCGGTTTGGTAGTGGTGGGCATACATTTTTAAAACTTCTGGCTCACCTGCCCAGTTTTCCATTACCTGAGAGGGCAATTCAACGAAGTCACGGGGCACATTTCCGGCGGTACGGGTGTATTTGCCAGTGGTAAATAATCCGTGCAGGCCATGACCGAATTCATGGAAAAGCGTGGTGGTTTCGTCCCAGCTAAGTAACGAAGGTGTGTCGCCGGCAGGAGGGGTAAAATTGGTTACAATAGAAACAATGGGATCTACCTTTTTGCCATTTTCCCAACCGGCAGTTTCAAATCCGGTGCACCAGGCTCCACCGCTTTTACTTGAGCGGGGGAAGTAATCGAGGTATAAAATACCCAGATGTGATCCATCCCCTTCTTTTACTTCAAAAGTTTCAACGTCTTTCTGGTAAACGGGAAGATCGGTGCGTTTTTCAAAGGTAATGCCATATAATTTATTAGCCACAGCGAACATCCCATCACGAACATTCTCCAGTTTCAGATAAGGCTTAATTTGAGTTTCATCCAGGTCAAATTTTTGTTTGCGTAATTTCTCTGCATAATACCACCAATCCCAGGATTGCAATTTGAAATCAGCGCCTTCACGATTGGCAAGTTGTTGCATTTCGCCCAAATCCTTTTTAGCAACCGCCATGGCGGGTTTCAACAGATCATTCAGAAATTTGTCAGCATTTTCAGTTGTTTTGGCCATATTTTCGTCAATCACATAAGCGGCAAAATTGTCAAATCCGAGAAGCCTGGCTTTCTGAGCCCTCAGCTTCACCATTTCGGCAACAATTTTCTTGTTATCATTCGTATTGCCATTGTCACCGCGCATATAATAACCACGATAAATTTTTTCGCGGAGGTCGCGGTTGTCAGCATATTGCAGGAAGGGAATCAAACTTGGCTTGGATAAGGTAAATACCCACTTGCCATCATCACCTGTTGATTTTGCGGTTTCTGCAGCTGCAGCTTTCACGGCTTCGGGCAATCCGGCCAGATCCGCTTCGTTGTCAACCACCAATTTAAAGTTTTTAGCTACTTCAGCCAGTTGATTTTCACCAAATTGCACCTGCAGCGTAGCCAGTCGTTCGTTGAGGTCCTTTAGTTGCTGTTGCTCGCTTGCTTCCAGGTTGGCTCCCCGGCGCTCAAAGTCGCGGTAATATTTTTCTACTACCCTGATCTGTTGCTCATCCAGGTTACTTTCATTACGTTTCTCATATACCTCTTTAATGCGTGCAAACAATTTAGGATTCATGGAGATTTCATCCTGATGTTTCGACATCATGGGGGTAATGTTGCGGGCAATTTCCTGAAGTTCATCACTGGTGTTGGCTTCATTCAGGTTAAAAAACACATTGCTTACCCGGGTAAGCGTTTTTCCGGATTTGTCGTAAGCAAGTATCGTATTTTCAAAGGTAGGAGTCGCTTCATTGGCGGTAATAGCGGCTACTTCAGCATTTTGTTCCTCCATGCCTTTGTTGAAGGCAGGCATATAATCGGAAGTTTCAATTTTATCGAAGGGAGGAACATGGAATGGAGTATCATACTCCGTTAAAAATGGATTTTCCTGGTTCATAGTCTTGTCGCTTTGTTTACATCCTAAAGCAAGGACTACTGCTGAAGCGCACAGCAGCATAATGATTTTTCTCATGGAAGTGATGTTGTGTTAATTGTTTGTTAATCTGTGCAAATGTATATGTTATCAACACAATAACCATCCATTTATTGTAATTAATTTTATAGTTGTCTCAGGTTTCTCGATTGTTTCATGCCGCATTCCGTCCGCCTCAGGCGGACGGAAGCTTCAGATATCTTATTTTATATGTAAGTACTTTTACCCTCTCCAGCCCTCCCTATGAATAGAGAGGGAGCAGATACTGCTTAATAGCAAATTGTTACAATGCAATACAAATGCGCTTAGCAGGTTCTCCCCCTGTTCGCAGGGGGAGCCAGAGGGGGTGAAAAAACGACACCGTACTTTTACCCTCCCCGCCCTCCCTATGAATAGAGAGGGCGCAGATACTGCTTAATAGCAAATTGTTACAATGCAATACAAATGCGCTTAGCAGGTTCTCCCCCTGTTCGCAGGGGGAGCCAGAGGGGGTGAAAAAACGACACCGTACTTTTACCCTCCCCAGTCCTCCCTATGAATAGGGAGGGAGCAGATACTGCTTAATAGCAAATTGTTACAATGCAATACAAATGCGCTTAGCAGGTTCTCCCCCTGTTCGCAGGGGGAGCCAGAGGGGGTGAAAAAACGACACCGTACTTTTACCCTCCCCAGCCCTCCCTATGAATAGAGAGGGAGCAGATACTGCTTAATAGCAGGTTATTACAATGTAATACATGTATGCTTAGAAGTTTCTCCCCCTGTTTGCAGGGGGAGTCAGAGGGGGTAAAAAAAGCGACACCGTACTTTTACCCTCTCCAGTCCTCCCTATGAATAGGGAGGGAGCAGATACTGCTTAATAGCAGGTTATTACAATGTAATACATGTATGCTTAGCAGGTTCTCCCCCTGTTCGCAGGGGGAGCCAGAGGGGGTAAAAAAAACGACACCGTACTTTTACCCTCCCCAGTCCTCCCTATGAATAGGGAGGGAGCAGATACTGCTTAATAGCAAATTGTTACAATGCAATACAAATGCTCTTAGCAGGTTCCCCCTCTGTTTGCAGGGGGAGTCAGAGGGGGTAAAATTCTATGGAGATTATGCCTAAAGGATGGTGAAATGAAAGAAGATAAAACAACTCAATGAATCAACAACTCAACGAATCAACCCAGCACTCTATACTAACCGACTTCCTATGCATCATAAATAAATGTTCTCAGCGCTATTTTTCCCACCAGTTTGGTGGCCATTACATCAATAGATGCTGCAATCAGGCCGCCGGCAATGGGTACAGCTTTACTTAGATTTACTACTCCCTTTCTGCCACTTTTGGTTGCCAGTACAATTCCGGTTTTTTTACTGATGCTTTTCAGGGTGTCTTCTGATATGTTTGAAATGAGTTTGGAAGTAATGCGCGTGCCGGCCGCAATTCCAGCTTCCTTTATCACATCTTTGGCAAGATTTCCGGCAAGGCAAACAAAGATCAGCGATTTAACTTTTTGGTCGCGCAGATCATAGCCACCAATAATAGCAATGGCGGCAATCATTCTGATTTGGATAAACATTACGCTGGCCAGGTTAAGAGGGATGGTTAGAGGCATACTGATTGCACCTCCCAGTCCGGTTATGAAACCACTTGAACCAGCTTTTAAATTCTGCCAGCGTATAAGCGCTTTAGCTGCGGATAACCTGGAATCGGATTTAGAAATGTAGTGAGCGGCCATGGCTGAAGCAGTATCAAGACCGGCTATACCCGAAGTAACTTTTTCATAAACCCAGTCTAGAGTCTGCATCAATAGATAGTCGGTTGTTTTGGCGGTTTGCATGATGATTGATTTTAATTGTTTAAAATAGTCTGCTATTTATCGAAGCTAATATAAGCAATAATTTTGCCAGAACTGATTGGAGGCAGGTTTATTGGTTTGTTGTTGCTCTCACAGGTAGATTTCCCGGATCGCTGATTATAAGAAGGAAGCAAATGCTATCGACCTGGAGGCCAGATAGATGAATCTGGCCATTGGTCAGCCAATAACAGAGTAGTACTATTTTTAATTTCCCTTTTCGGAATTAAGGAGTTACCATTCTGGCTTTTTGTTGTAGTGTATGGGTGAAAAGTAGGAAAGTCATTCCAATCATAAAGAATACTCCAATAGCCAGCACGGAGTAACGCATACTGCCGGTCAAGGCCTCAATGATACCAAAGCTGAAAGTGCCGGCCACCGTGGCGAGCTTTTCCATTACATCGAAAAAGCTAAAATAACTGGTGTGGTCGGTGGTGGTTTCGGGCAGCATTTTGCTGTAGGTAGAACGGGCCAATGCCTGTGTCCCGCCCATGACGAGTCCGATGAAAAATGCAGCAATCATAAATTGCAACGCATTGATGACAAAATAGGCCCCAATGCATATAAAAATCCACACTCCCACCGAAAGCATCAGGGCTTTCAGATTTCCCCATCGGGCAGAAAGCCGTGCAAACAGCCAGGCGCCGCCCATTCCCACCAGTTGAATGATGAGGATGGTAGGAATAAGCACTTCATCTTTAAGTCCAAGCTCCTTTTCCCCATACGTGGCTGCCATAAACATAACGGTAAGCAATCCCATCATTACAAAGAAAAAACCGATGAGGTATGCTGACAACGGCTTTGATTTCCGTACCTGATGAAATACCCTGTCCAGCTCACGGTAACCCTCGAAAAATATATTGGTCTCTTTGTCTTTCCTGCGTTTGCGAAAGGTGTATCGGGGAAGCCGGTTAAAGGTGATGAGCGAAAATCCTATCCACCAAAGAAATACGGTAACAAATGAAATCCGGGCCGGCAGAAATGGGTCTGAAATACCAAACCAACCTGGTTGCAGAATCATCATCAGGTTAAATAGCAACAGCACCACTCCGCCCAGATAACCCATGGAATAACCCCGTGCACTGATTTTATCCTGATCTTCAGGCTCACTGATTACCGGCAAAAATGAATTGTAATAAACAATGCTTCCTCCATACCCAATGGTACCCATGGCAAAAGCTATAATGCCAAACTCAATGTTGCCGGGATTGAAAAAATAAAGTGCCCCGCAGGAAAGGGCGCCCAGCCAGGTGAAAAACTGCATAAACGTTTTTCGCCTGCCGGTATAATCGGCCAGAGAGGAAAGCAGGGGGGTAATCAGTGCTACCAGGAAATAGGCAGCAGCTATTGCCCAGGAATAAAGCACAGTGTTAATAACCTCAAGTCCGAAAAAATGAACGATAAAGTCATCTCCATGACGGGTAACCTGATTGTAGTAGATGGGGAAAATGGTGGAGGCAATGGTTAACTGGTAAACCGAATTGGCCCAGTCGTACATTACCCATCCCCGGATTACTTTTTTATCGCCTTTGCGAATGTGCTGATTTCGGATTCTTTTCTTCACAAATGCCGGTAACTTAAACCGCTAAATTAGAAAAATTATGCTTGTCTCGTTTCATTGAGGAAAATTTACTTTTTATGATTCGTTACTTTTGAGCATTGAGGATATTAATATTTATATGCAACAGTGAAACCAAATATTTTTGCCGACTCTAAAACAATAAGCTACCATGGCTACCCCAACTTTTATGATTCTCTTGATTTCCCTGTTTTACCTTACAGCGGTGGTTATTCTTACCATAAAAGCACTATTAAAAAAGATTGCCTGGGTTCCTGTTATGGCTGCGGGTTTGTTTTTGACACCGGTAGGTGGGTATATATACTATTCCAGACATAGGAAATCCGGAATGGTTAAACTTAAGCGGTATCATTGCTGCCGGTGCAACATCGACTTTACTGAACAGGCACCGTTTTGTAGTTATTGTGAAAAGGAGGGAATTCATACCCCGTTAAAGCCACGCGTAATTCATAGTTTATAATCTGGTTGAAAGCGGAAATTACAACTTTAGCTTTCAATCGTATCATTAAATTGAAAAAAATCCTATTTATTTTTTGTTGCATGCATTTTAAAAGCAATTCATTTGCTATCTTCGGCAACAAAAAAAAGCCTTTATGAAGAAAGCAAACGGATTAATTGTAGTCTTGCTGATTTTATTGGTAAGTCTGGCCACGCAACTATATGCACAAACCGATACCGTTCAATCAAATTCGGGCGAACGGGCGAAAACTGGATACAATCTGGGTGTTCTTCCGGCGGTTGCCTTCGATTCCGATATTGGGTTTCAATACGGTTTGCTGGCCAACCTTTTTCAGTATGGTGATGGAAGCGTGTATCCGGACTATCGCTGGTCTCTGTATGCCGAATGGTCACGCACCACTAAAGGAAGTGGAATTAATCAATTGTTTTTCGATTCAAAGTACCTGTTGCCCCATCAATTGCGGGTGACTGCAGACCTGAGCTTTTTAACCGAACGTGCCCTGGATTTTTATGGATTTAACGGTTATGAAGCGGTTTATGATCCAGATTTTGAAGACGATACACCGGGGAATGAGGATTATATTTCGCGGGTTTTTTACCGGCACGAGCGCAAGGTGGCGCGGGCAACCGTTGACTTACAACGAAAAATTGGCACTTTACCACTGCGTTGGCTGGCTGGTTACGGCTATTTTAACTATCGTATTGGCACTGTGGATATTGATCGGTTGAATAAAGGTCAGGATGAAGCAGATAAGTTGCCGCCGGTGGATGTACTTTACGATAAATACGTGGATTGGGGTATTATTCCAGAAGAGGAATCTGATGGTGGAAGCCACCACATAGTGAAGCTGGGCCTGGTATATGATACGCGTCCAAACGAATCAAATCCCGGCAGCGGAATATGGACAGAACTGGTCCTTATGACTGCGCCGCGTTTTCTGGGTAACAGTGAAACCGCTTTTACCAAACTGGCAATTACCCACCGTCAGTATCTGCCGCTGAAGCGCGATAAACTGACCTTTGCCTACCGCCTGGGGTGGCAGGGTACCATCGACGGGAAAGTGCCTTTCTATATGCAACCTTACATGATCAATACATTTACCAAAACCACCAAGAATGACGGTCTGGGTGGAGCCCGTTCATTGAGGGGGATTTTGCGCAACCGAATTGTGGGTGATGCCTTCGCTTATGCCAATCTGGAGCTGAGGTATAAGTTTTTGAAATTTTATCGTTGGAAACAGAACTTTTATCTCTCCCTCAATGGATTTACTGACCTGGGAACCATTACCAAAACGATGGAAGTAAACCAGCTTCTGGTCCCGGAAGGCGAACCGGTAAGCCGGTATTTCTCAGGGGATGATCCGGGCTTACATGCTTCTTATGGACTGGGCCTCCGCATTGCAATGAACCAGAATTTCATCCTTGCCGTAGATTATGGCATGGCTGCCGATAAACGTGATGGCAAAAGTGGACTTTATATTAATCTTGGATTTTTATTCTGAGAGGGATTTCTTGCTTCCCTAAATAAATTTCATCCTGTGGCCTGGTTGGGTGAGCTCAGCTCGACCATAGTCCAAACAGTCGAAAGCCAACCCATTACGATCACTCAACTCAACAAATCTTGAGCGTAGCGAAATCCCGAGAGCGCAGCGATTCGGGGAACAAATCAAACTCCCCAGCTCCCCACAAACCTAACAGGTTGGCCTTCGACAAAAAGCTCAGGCACCAGAAGAAAACCTGTTAGGACACCCACTCTCACAAATCCTCAAATCTTTTAAATCCGCCTGAGGCGGAGGAACGACGATTCGGGACTCAAATCAACAAATCATCCATTAATACCTACCACAAAGACCTAATAGGTTAGAAGAAAACCTATCAGGTCGCTTTTTCTAAACAAATCCTCAAATCAACAAATCCCGCCTGAGGCGGACAGGCAACAAATCAACAAATCAATAATCTCTCCGCTATTTCTTTACCAACTTAAGCACCTGACTTCCTGCCGGGGTATTTATCATCAGCAGGTAAAGACCTGCCTCCAGTGTAGAAATGTCCAGTGTGATTTTGTTGAGTCCTTTATTCAAAAACACATTCCCTTGCTGTAACTTCCTGCCATTCAGATCAATGATGGTCCAGGCTGCAGACAGCGCATTGTCTGTGATGATTTTAGCCTCTACATAATCCAGCGCAGGATTTGGATACAATGACATCTGTAACCCGGAAACCAGGTGTTGCTGCACTGCTGTATTCACAGTTACGGTAAAATGCACTGGAATATTCATCACCGGGTTATCGGGATCGTTGGTTAAGAGCTGCAGGTTCCCATCATACAGACCGGGTTCAAGTCCGGTGGCATCGCAGGTGATGCTTATTGTCTGGTTTTCGCCGGGAGCAATGGTTCCATTTGTACTTGCACTACTCAGCCAGTTTCCTGTGGAAGTGGCACGAATCCAACTTACCATCACTGACCTGGCCTGATGACCGCCATCGCCATCGGTATCCTGTATCCAGAATTTCCAGTTGCCTTGCAAGGGCTCATGCTGAAGCTGAAGGTCTGTAAGTACATAATTACCCTGGTATTGACCGGAAGCCAGTCTGGCACGGTTACCCGATGGAGCCTCTGCCCAAAGAGAACCTTCGATAGGATAAGTATCGGTAATCCAGTTGTATTGCATGAGCAACTGATCCAGACTGTCTGCAGAGCTAACCGCTGCAGTGGTCCAGCCTTTTTCTGCAAGGGTATTAAAGCTATAGGTTTTAGGACCCGGACTGTCGCTTAGGGTTTGGCTTATGGTGTCGCGCAATTTTGTGTCAGCAAGCAATGTATAGTTTAAACTCAGGGCTCCCTCATTGAATAGGGAGAGATCCACCGTAGCATAGGTGTCTTTCATCGCCGTGGTTTCAAGCAGCAATGTGCTGCTGTTGATTTTGGCAAAAAGCTGCTCACCTATATAAAATTCATGGGCATCAGCAGCACCTATAAAGGGATGATATTCTCTGCGGCCGGAAGAATCTGCCGCAAAAAGATAATATTGCAGGGTACTGCCATATTCCGGAGAATCAATGCTGGCACTCCAGCTATTGCCTAAGGTCCGGTTCATATTTATCACTTGAAAGGGAGTATCGGGTCCGGGATTTATCCGGTAGTAAAGCAATACCGAGTCGGAATATACGCCTTGCCCGGAATATGGAGTTACTGTGGCAATAAAAGACAGGGTATTGACTGGTGCAATATTGCCACTGTATGCTAGATGCCGAATCCGGAGCATACCGGGATCAGCCATCTCATGGGTGCGACAGTGCAGGGCATCAGTTGATTCCCAGGGCTCTGAAGGCAGGCCCAGGTATCCATATACTTTGTAGCCGGGCATGGCTGCACGGTAAACCTCCAGGGCAGCCTCGTCATAGTTTGAATTGGTGAGCGGCACGAAAACTTTGTCATTCAGGATGAATGAATTGCTGTAAGGCTGGTTTTGAGGTGTATTGACCCTGTAAACTTTGTAAGGCTTTCCATAAGCACTGAACTGTGCTGCAAAATAAGCTGCTGCAGCTTCTATTTCATCGTACTGTGGATGATTTGTTGGTACACTGCGTACCAATACCTTATCGGGTGCCAGAAATTTTGCCCAGCAGTCAATATGATCTATATAGGTATTGTTGGGATCCTCAACAACCAGATAGCTGTTTACACCTAAATAATCCTGCATTTTCTGATTAATCTGTGCCTGGGTTTGTCCGGGATTTTCCTCCCAGACCAATGTAGTAGCGGCGGCAGCACCCAATCCTGTGCTCATATAATTGCCACCGGTTTGAATCACATTCATGCCAAAGTATTCTAATCCCAGTGCACTGGCCACTATTTTGGGAACTTCATCATCGTTTGGTCGTGGTCGGTTGTAAGGGAAGTCCACAATACCAATCTGATCATTGCCATAAGCTATATACCATGGGCCATAATCCCGCGTCCAGTAAAAATTCGTGGGAGCATAAATAAACTGGCAATTATTCAGGTTAACTCCGGCACCGGAATATATATTACGTACTTTGTTTTCCTGTGTGAGGTTGGACACCAGCGTAGTAACCACCGCGTCGCGCGCCATTTCGCGAACCAGGGTAGTGGGTATCCCAAATTTGCCGGGATAGGCAATCAAAACTCCGGTGTTCCGCTCAAATTCACCCAGGCTGAAAACATTGCCTGTGGGCGGATCGGTCTCCACAAAATTACGACCAATGGTATGACGGAGCTGAGCTTCGGCAGGGGAGAGGTGGTGTGTGAGCCTGGGTTGTTCGCCACCGGCGTGCTGGGCGGTAAGTGAAAGGCCTGACATTATGAGTGCGATAGCCAAACAATGCCTGAGTAATGATGGTTTCATCAAAATAGAATTAATAAAAAAGAACAGAGATTTCCCCGGCATACCCGGATGATTGTTAAATTCCGCAAATTTAATACTTTCAGTAATTCGGGAAGGTTAAATTAGTACACCGTTACTTTTTTGGTAAAGATTCCGTCAATGGTTTCGAGCCGGAGTATAAGAAGCCCTTTTTGCGATACGCCTGGCCACGCCAGTTCATGGCGGCCGGAAGAAAGTGTACCATTTAGTATCTTAGTGGATTGGCGACCATCCATGGTGAAAGCTGAAAGCCTTACCACACTTTCCTGTGAAAGACTGAAACTGATCCTTGATGCAGCGGTCAATGGAATTGGCCAGACCGAAAGTCCGGGGTTAAGTGCTAAATAAGCAGGAGCGTTTACTCCAATGGCCACCTTTATTTCTACAGGGACAATGATGGTATTCAGAAAAGCATCGGTAATGGTAAATGAAGACATATAGGTGCCTTCAGACAAGCCGGTAGCATCAATGAACAGGTTGATAAAGGATGGAAATCCGGGATTTAACGTACCACTATATTCTGAAAGAGTAAGCCATGGCACCGTATCGGGCACTGCTATGATGAAAGAATTGGGTGTATTTCCAATACCTGTAAATTCCAGGGTAGTTTGAGTGGTATTGTCGGGTGCAATGGCAAGCTCAACCATACCGGGCATAACATTTATTCCCGGAGGTTCCTGCACCATCTGAAGCAGTTTCAGCAGGTTGAGCCTGCCACCGCTTACCGTGCGCCCTAATAGTGAAGGTAAAGTATCAACGGATGCAATCAGATAGCGTTTAAAACGGGAAGCAATCAGTGCAGGATTGGTCTTATATAAACTTATGGTGGCTTCGTTGGCTGCTGCATACATCAGGGCAATGGCTCCGCTTACGTGAGGTGACGACATAGAAGTCCCGGTTTTGTATCCATATTGCCCACCCTGACGGGTAGAAAAGATGCTTGTACCCGGGGCAGCCAGGTCAATACTTTCCAGACCCCATCCGGCAGAAGAATACAGCTCATCCTTATTGGTCGTGTTGGTGACTGCTATCAGCGATTCGTTGGACATACTGGTGGGAACATCCCCGTTAATATCAATATCCCAGGCACGGTTGGCGGTAGAGGCCACATTTAAAATGCCAACCGATCCCAGGGAATCGTACATGGCGCTCCAAACCGGATAATTGACCGGATCTGCGCCGTCGATGCCAAAAGAGGAATTGGTGGATACCACAAAAGCCCCCCTTTCACCATTGGTTTCGTTGTATAACTTCCGTTGAGAGAAAATATAATCATACGAAATAACCACAACACCTTCATTGGTTCCCGACCCGGCAATGGGCATAAGGTAAGTGTTGAAGGCTACCCCCGCTATACCAATGCTGTTATTCCCTTTGGCCGTTGCGATGCCGGCCACATGGGTGCCATGATCATTTTGCTGCAGGTTACCGCTATTCATATAGGAATTCCAGCCATGATAATCGTCAATATAACCATTGCCATCATCATCTATATTGTTATTGGGAATTTCATGGCTGTTTTTCCAGAGACGCAAATCAGCATGGCTCAGGTCAATGCCTCCGTCAATCATAGCAACCACAATGGTATCACCTTCTACTGTATAGCCTGAAGTGGTAATGTCCCAGGCAAAAGTGGCATCTATATCAGCTCCTGCTGTCCCATTCATCTGACCCAGATTCTTTAATGCCCACATTGCCGAAAATGATGGATCATTCGGAATAACCTCACGCTCGCTTACCAGATGGTTGAATTGTGCGATACCAACGGCCGGATGACTGCGTAATTTTGGCAATAGCTTGTCAACTGTTCCCGGCATTTCGTCAAAACTCAACAGCCAGATGCGCATACTTTTCGATAGCAACTGTTTTGACTGTAAGTTAACTTCGGAAAAATCCATTGTTAGGCGGTTAAGATCTTCAGCATTACTATCCGGCGAAAGCTGGACAATTAATTCACCGGGAATGCGGTCAATGGGTTGAGTTTGACTATATGTCAGACTGCTGAAAAGAATCAGTAAGAGTAAAGTGGAAAGATTGCGCATGAAATGTTGTGAATTTTTAATAATGTAAACATTGGATTTCAGGGCTTGTTCATTGAGGTAAAAGTTGTCATCCTCTACAAAATTGAAAGTTTGGGAACGTTAAATCCCTGATTTTTAAACGGTTTTAAAGCCATTTTAGCAGCAATACAAGTAAAGTAAACAACTATCTTTCAATCTTCTGATGATTAACCCCAGTCATGTTTGTTTGTATCAGGCGCAAAGGTAGTTTTTTAGGTAATAGGTTTAGGTTTCAGGGTTCCGGGTTTAAAACTTCGCGTTTTATTTATTTTCAGGCCTCAGGCTTCAGGCTTCAGGCTTCAATATTCATATTTTCAGTTTCGGCTTAAAGTTTCACTGATGTCTCATCAAAGGTTTTAAGCAGCTTTTTCCCATAGGAAGATGTGCGAAATCCGGGATTGGAGCGCCTTAACTTCAATACCTATAATTTATAAATAACCAAGTTTACTAAGTGAAAATAACTTATAAACAAAAATGAATTTTTGTGTTGTAACCGAATTTGGCTATTTTTACCCCATAGTTTCTTTCAGGGATGAATGTTTAATATACGACTAAACACTAAACCAATAATTGACTGAATTTTATTCATCATGAAAAAAGTTGTCTTTATTACAGGTGCCAGTAGTGGCATAGGCCGGGCTTGTGCTTATCGGTTTGCAGCAGACGATTGTAATATTATCCTTTCGGGCCGTCGCGCTGACAGACTTCTGGCACTGGCTGCTGAATTGAGGGAAAAGTATTCGATAGCAGCTTTTCCATTACCTATGGATGTGCGCCATCAGGCAGATGTGGAATCTGCCATTGCCGGATTACCTCCAGCTTTCAGTGAACCAGATATTTTGATTAACAATGCCGGGCTTGCACTTGGTCTTTCGCCCCTGCACGAAGGCAGCGCTGAACATTGGGATACCATGATTGATACCAATATCAAAGGGGTGTTGTATGTGAGCAAAGCCTTGCTGCCTGCAATGGTCAAACGCGGTAGTGGGCATGTAATCAACATTGGTTCAATTGCCGGACGCGAAGCTTATGCCAACGGCAATGTCTATTGTGCTACCAAAGCCGCCATCGATAGCCTTACCAAATCATTGCGCATGGAGTTGCTTCCTTATGGTATAAAGGTAACCCAGATTGCTCCGGGTGCAGTAGAAACTGAATTTTCAGAGGTTCGGTTTTTAGGCGATACGGACAGGGCCAAATCAGTATATAAAGGCTTTGAGCCCCTGCATGAAGAGGATGTGGCCAATGTCGTCCACTTTGCGGCCAGCCTGCCGCCTCATGTAAACATCAACGACCTGCTGATTATGCCAACGGCCCAGGCAGCGGGAGGCATGATTCACCGCAAAAGCGAAAACTAACTTCTTTTAATTAACCCGGGAAATTATGACAGAAATTACACGAATTTTTGACCTTCTACCTTCTTATGCTGAACGCTTTAAGCCCAAAGATGATGTTATTGCCGGCAAAGAGGAGGGTATATGGGTCAAATACAGTCTGGAGCAATATGTTGCGTACAGTAACGAGCTGTGCTATGGCATGATTGAAATGGGTATAAAACCCGGGGACAGAATAGCTACCGTGATGAACAACCGTCCGGAGTGGAACTTCCTGGACATGGCCATTATGAAAGCGGGGGCCATTCACGTACCGGTTTATCCCACCATAAGTAAAGCCGATTATCAATATATTTTCAAGCATTCGGGCATTAGACTTATTTTCGTCGCAGGTGAAGAACTCTCCAGGCGAGTGTTGCAATCTACCGAAAGCTGCGAATCGGTATGTGAGGTATTTTCCATAAAGCCCCGCGAAAACATGAGGGACATTGACCAGTTGAGACAGTCAGGCTCACAGAATCCTCACAAGGAAGAAATGGAAGCCCGAATGGCAACCATAAAAGCCGAAGACCTGGCTACCATTATCTATACCTCCGGAACCACCGGTAATCCCAAAGGGGTAATGCTTTCCCATAACAATATTCTTTCAAATGTTAAGGCATTGTCATACATCCCAACGTTTGGGGAAGAGGCCAAGTCCCTGAGTTTCCTTCCGCTTTGTCACATTTACGAACGCACGCTTAATTATCTATATCAATACCTGGGTATTTCTATTTACTATGCAGAGAGCCTGGCCACCATTACGGATAATATTCAGGAAATACATCCTGATATGATGTGTTGCGTGCCGCGATTGCTCGAAAAGATTTACGACCGCATCACTGCTACCGGTAGGAAATTAAAAGGGATTAAACGTTTCCTCTTTTTCTGGGCCGTTGAACTTGCCCTGAATTTCGATGTACAGGGGAACAATTCCGCCTGGTATATGCTCAGACACAGCATTGCCGATAAGTTAATATACAGTAAGTGGCGTCAGGCATTGGGTGGGAATTTTAAAATAATTGTATCGGGTGGTGCATCCATACAACCCAGGTTGGTACGTACATTCAGGGCTGCAGGCTTGCCGGTTTACGAAGGCTATGGTCTTACGGAAACTTCACCCGTGATTGCCGTAACCAGTACCGATGCCAATGGTATTAAAATAGGCACTGTCGGTCCTCCACTCAGAGGTGTGGAAATGAAAATTGCACCAGATGGTGAAATTCTGGCCAGAGGACCCAATATTATGATGGGCTATTACAAAAACCCTGAACTAACGGCCGAAGTAATTGATAGTGAGGGATGGTTTCATACCGGCGATATTGGTAAGTTTGAACCTGAAGGACAACTTAAGATTACCGGCCGTAAAAAAGAGATTTTTAAAACCTCGCTCGGAAAGTATATTGCTCCGGAATTAATGGAAAATAAAGTCAAGGAATCACCTTTTATCGATAACCTAATAGTGGTTGGCGAAAATCAGAAGTTCGCGGCAGCCATAGTGGTACCCGATTTCAATCACCTGCGTTCCTGGTGCCGGATAAAAGGTGTGGAATATACTTCAGATGCAGAAATGCTACAAAATCCCCGGATTAAACAGCGATTGATGCGGGTCATTGATGAATTTAACAAAGAATTTGGCAATACTGAAAAAGTCAAAAAGGTGGAATTCGTGAGCAATGAATGGACCATCTCAGGTGGCGAACTCACACCAACACTCAAGTTGAAACGGAGTTTTATTATGCAAAAATATCAACCCCTGATTGATAAACTCTTCAATTAATGGTTGATTTATACCGCGCACCGGTGGGAAAAGTTTTAGCCTAAGGATGATGTACTCAATCGTTTCGTGAGCGATGTGTTTAATCTGAACAGTCAGGATGGAGATATTAGCTGTGTAATATCCTATAAGTCAATTCTTTAAGCAGATCTCCTTCTGAAGTAGAAGCAGCACCTATGCCTTTGTTTTTTAGGTCAAATTCATTAAACAAACCAATAACTCGTGCCAGGCGTGGTGGCGGATAATTCTTAGCGGCCTGACGGTATTTATAGACCAGCCCGGGGCTAATGCCCATTACACTTATAATTTCTGGCTGAGGCCGGTCAGCTACCGTATGGAAAAGCATGAGTTTGGCAAAAAACGAAAATAAAATCGGGAGGTTTTTTACCAGTACGTTGTCCTTGGGGTTAAACTGTATATAGTTGACAATGCGATTGGCTTTAAGAACATTGCCTGTTGCCAGGGCGTCCTGAAGCTCAAATACATTATAATCTTTGCTTATACCAATGTATTTTTCAACCTCAGCTTCCGTAATTTCACTGCCGGCTGGTATGTTTATAAATAACTTATGAAGCTCACTGTCAATTTTTTGAAGATTGGAACCCAGAGCATCGGCCATCATGTTACAGGCTTTGCTGGTAATGTGGTAGCTGAGTTCATTCACCCGGTTGTTTATCCAGGCTGGTACCCGGTCTTCATACAATCTATCTGATACATAAAACACCCCTTTATCAATCACTTGTTTGGCCAGACTGGTACGTTTGTCATACTTTTTGTACTTATTGCAGATAACCAGTATGGTGGTTTTTAACAGTTGCTCCACGTATTTTTTCAGATCCTCAAGATCTTTTATTTCCTGTGCTTCTTTAACAATAATCACGTGATGACTGGCCATCATAGGATATCGTTTGGCATATTCCACAATGGTGCGGGCATCTACGTCACGACCATAAAGTATATTTTGATTAAATTCTTTTTCGTTTTCAGTAAGAACGGTGTCTTCTATCAGATCGCTGAGTTGGTCTATGTAATATGCTTCTTCACCGCTGAGCAGGTAAACTGGATAGAAAATCCTTTTTTTTATATCGCTGACTATTTGCTGAAAATCCTGGATCATGAGGGAAGTAATAGAAATATTAGAACCTTAGGTGTTTAACAGTAAGGCCTTGATTTATGAGTTGTTTGAGGGATTCAATGCCAATGTGCAGGTGCATTTCCACAAAATCTTCGGTTACCTGCTTGTCACTCTCTTCGGTTTTAATACCGGATGAAATCATAGGCTGATCTGAAACGAGCAACAGCGCTCCGGTTGGGATTTCATTAAAAAATCCAACGCTGAATATGGTGGCGGTTTCCATGTCAATGGCCATGGCACGAATGGAGCGCAGATAGTCTTTGAAAATTTCGTCGTGTTCCCACACCCTTCGGTTGGTGGTATATACGGTACCTGTCCAATAGTCGCGGCCAAAGTCACGAATGGTAGTGGAAGTAGCTTTTTGCAGGCTAAAGGCAGGTAGGGCAGGCACCTCTTCAGGGAAGTAGTCGTCAGAGGTTCCCTCCCCACGTATGGCGGCAATGGGCAAAATGAGATCGCCCAGTTCAGCCTTGCGTTTCAGTCCACCGCATTTACCCAAAAACAAAACTGCCTGTGGCTTAATACAGCCCAGCAAATCCATAACGGTAGCGGCATTGGCGCTGCCCATCCCGAAATTGATGATGGTAATATCGCCTGCAGTTGCACTCGGCATGGGGCGATTAAGCCCCTTTATTTCAACCTTATTCCACAACGCAAAAAGATCGAGATAATGGCTAAAATTGGTAAGTAGAATATATTCCCCAAATTCATTTAATTGTGTGCCCGTATAGCGTGGTAACCAGTTCTCAGTGATGTCCTGTTTTGTCTTCATAGTTTCATTCAGCTTGCTGTGGTGCAAATGTAAAACATTTTACGCTGGCTTTTATTAACCATTGACGATTCCTCTATTCATATGTTGTATATTAGCCGTTTGGTCTTTGCCCTGTCAATTACCTTTTTAAAGTGACGCAACCTGATTTGTCCTAAGGAATAGAAATATATGGAACAACTTAATTTCCCGGGCTTTAACTTCAATGTACGTGAGGAACAAAACGGAAGAAAATACATCTTTGATCCCGCCCGAAAGCGTTATGTACGACTTACCCCCGAAGAGTGGGTCAGACAGCATTTAATCAGTTACCTCACTACAGTTAAAAATATTCCGCTTACTTTGATGGCTGTTGAAAGTGGCCTGAAGGTTAATGGATTGCAGCAGCGGTTCGACCTGCTGGTATTTAACAACACGGGTAAAGCCATGATGATTGCTGAATGTAAGGCCTCATCTGTTAAACTCTCCACGGAAGCAATGTTTCAGGCCGCCCGGTATAATCTGAGTCTCAAAGTCGATTATCTTCTGATCACCAATGGCTTGGATCATCACTGCGCCCGTGTGGATTATTCTACTGGAAGCCTGAATTTCCTTGAGGAGATTCCCGATTATCAACGGTTAAATGTATAGAGTTCTGCCGAAATCCTTTCTGTCAAATATAGCAGGGATAATTTCAACAATGTGTTGACTTTTTGCCAGAGCCTGATAATCTTCAACGAGTCCGATGACAATTTAAAAAAGTAAACTTTTTATAAGGGAGTGTTATTTAAATTATTGATAATAACAGGATAAAGTTGTGTAAGTTGGCCAAAATGTTATAATAAAACGAGCTACTATCAGCGCAATTTTAGCAACTTTAACAAATTTAATACAAAAATATTGTAAATATTGAGTTTAACTTTATAGCTTTGCCGATGCTAATAAAGCCTTATATCGTGATTGCTTTAATTACATTTGAGGTTAAGCAACTTTAGCACGATATTTGCAATGAATTGTTTGTTAAATTAATTGTCTTCACATGAAAAAAATTATACTTTTACTTTCAATATTTGCCGGCTTAAACATTGGGCTTCAGGCTCAATCATCTTTGGCTGTATTCCAGGATGAAGCTATGTTGCCAAACGATGCGGAAATAGTGGTTTTGAACAGCCCCGATATTGATCCCATTGAAGTTCCGCTTGTAGTATCTAATTTTGGGAGTGATGACTTGCAGGTTAAGGTTAAAAAATATGATCTCTCATTAATTGAAAATACACAATCCAACTTTTGTTGGGGCGAATATTGTTATCCTTTTGATGTTTTTGAATCGCCCGATCCTATCATGATTCCGTTGGGAGGAAGTGAAACTTCTTTCCGTGGTGATTATAAACACCTCACGCACGAAGGTGCTTCCAGGGTTAGATTTACTTTTTTTGATGCCAATAACCCGGTGGATTCAACATCTGTTATTGTTGAATATCAGGTTTATACCATTAATGCTCTCTCCTTTGAAGTGACTATGGATGGTCAAATAGTTAACAATAACCAGCAATTATCTGTTTTGATTGATCCCGCCATCGATCCTGTTGAAGTGATGGGAAAGATTAAAAATACCAACAACATTGATGTTTCTGTTAAAGTTAAGAAATACGATTTGACGCTTGTTGAAAATACTTCTTCCAACATTTGCTGGGGAGTGTGTTACCCACCGGAAGTGTTCGATACACCCGAGGCTATAATACTGGCTCCGGGAGCTTCGGATGAGTCTTTTAGAGGTGATTACAGGCATCGCGGCAATCAGGGTACCTCTTCCATAATGTTTACCGTTTACAATACAGAAAATGTTAATGACAGCCTTTCCTTTGTAATACATTACCAGATAGGCTATTTGGGTGTGGACGATAAAGAAGCTGGAAAAGCTAAATTGTCAAATGCTTTCCCCAACCCCGCTTCTACTCAGGTAAATTTTGAATATACATTGCCTGCTTCAGCGGGTAAGGCCCAGGTGAAAATTACCAATCTTTTGGGTACCACTATTTACAGTCAGCCGCTGGATAAAATGGATGGAAAAATTACCATCGACATAAGTAACTTTAATGATGGGATTTATTTTTACTCGCTTTTGCTAAATAACACTGCCACTACTACACGAAAATTCATCGTTAAACGTTAATTATCTTAATGCAACTCGTTTTACTTGGAATACTCGTCTAACTTAATGTGAATGGAAAACCCCGGTCTGACCGGGGTTTTTCATTTTATTAAAGTTCTGCAAATGCTGCTGCATTTCAAAGGATGTACTCCCCTGTCGGGTTAACCTTTCCTGGCGCTGTGCTTAGAGGTTGATTTCAGATAACTAAACTTCAGAAGTGCGAAACCTAACGGTAATCAATCCTCTAAACCCGAACCAATTAAAATGGAAATCCCCTCACTTCAGGTAAATTGAGGGGATTTCGTATGATAAAAAGATCAAAAGATACGCTTGCACTCTATCTGATAGACAGGCTTGAAAATCGGTTAAAGATTAAAAGCTTGCTTTATCTCATCAACGCTGTCTGTTTTTTCCCACCCAAAGAGCTCCACTTTTTTAAAGTGTTTGGTTTCCCCATTTACCTGTTTATCAAAAGTTGAATCATTGGAATAATAAACTTCCACTTCTTCAATATGCGGATCACGGCCAAAATGCCCGTAGGTGGCCGTAGCCTGATAGATGGGGTTTTCAAGTTCGAAACGTTTTATAATTGCATAGGGCCGCAGATCGAATAATGATTTAATCTTTTCGGCGATCTGCCCATCGGTTAGTGTCTTTCCCTGGGCATCTTTAACTTTTGCAGTTCCGTAGGAATTCACATAAATTCCCACCGGTTGGGCCACCCCAATGGCATAAGCTAACTGTACAAGCAATTCATCGGCCACACCGGCAGCTACCAGATTTTTGGCAATGTGGCGGGCAGCATAAGCAGCAGAACGGTCCACTTTTGAAGGATCCTTACCGGAAAAGGCTCCTCCGCCATGTGCGCCCTTGCCGCCATAAGTATCTACAATAATTTTGCGGCCGGTTAATCCCGTGTCACCGTGAGGGCCACCAATTACAAATTTTCCGGTTGGATTTACATGAAGTACATAATCTCCGCTGCTGAACAGGTTTTTGACCCTTTCAGGCAACTGAGCCATTACTGCTGGAATTAAAATCTCTTTCACATCTTGCTCAATTTTCAGTCGCATTTTTTCGTCCCCTTCATCAGGTGGCAGCGATGGATCCGCGAAATCGTCGTGTTGAGTAGAGATTACAACAGTATCTATACGAACAGGCTTATTGTGGTCGTCATATTCAATGGTAACCTGTGATTTTGAATCCGGTCTGAGGTATTTCATTTTCCGGCCTTCCTTGCGGATGCGTGCCAGCTCCTGCAGGAAAAGGTGTGACAACTCAATGGGCATGGGCATTAAATTATCCATATCGCGGGTGGCATACCCAAACATCATCCCCTGATCACCGGCTCCCTGATCTTCAGGATTGACGCGATTTACACCACGATGAATGTCTGCAGACTGATCGTGTATGGTTGAAATAATACCACAACTTTCGGCTTCAAAACGATATTCATTGTTGGTGTAACCAATTTGGGCCAGGGTTCTGCGCACTACTTTCTGTAAATCTACATAACCGGTGGTAAGTACCTCGCCACTACATACGGTTAGCCCGGTGGTTACCAGTGTTTCACACGCCACTTTTGAGCTGGGGTCAAAGCGTAAAAATTCATCAAGCAGGGCATCTGAAACCTGATCGGCTACCTTATCGGGATGTCCTTCTGAAACCGATTCAGAGGTAAATAAATAAGACATAATGTTACTTTTAAACGATGAATAATGAATAGCGGAAATGTATGATTAATGGCGGGAGATGCTTTAGCATTTTTTTTAATGGTTGCAATCAATCAAATCTTTCCATCGCGGCTTTCATCCGCTGCCGCAAAGGTAAATATTATTCCTTAATGAGGGAATTATATCACGCAGAAGAAATTTATT
>Ga0265295_1001233_pt1 | contig 46134 bp, 49 predicted proteins | sample Munlansysbiofilm_FD_192503 | JGI IMG/M metagenome (GOLD analysis project Ga0265295, IMG submission 192503) | Leachate microbial communities from a municipal landfill in Southern Ontario, Canada - Methane capture system biofilm | ecosystem: Engineered > Solid waste > Landfill > Unclassified ...
TTCAGGAAAAGCTTGTTTTGGTTGCATTCTTATTGAACAAGCAGAACATATTTTCCAGAGCATATAATCAAAATCATTACCAAGCAAAATGATGAACTTTTATTGTCGACCTGCGGAATGTGAGATATAGAAAAAGATATTGAAGATAAGAAATCCAGGGATATGGAAGAATATCTTCAGAATGATGTGTTAAGCATTATAAAAGAAAAATAAAAAGACACTCAAGAGCAATGAGTTCTTATTGCATTTCTATAATTTTATCTTTGATCGCTGTAATGCTTTTAGAGAACAAGTGTTCTGGATCTGAGCGAACAAGTATCTCATTTGCGCTGCGGGTAGCAATTTCGCACATGCAGGGTATAGTCGCAAGAATAGGTGCTCCGTATCTTTTTTTCTCTATTATATCAAGACAATTGCCGTGGTGCATGTTATCTACGATTGCACATTTTTTGTCCAGAAGAGTGTAAACACCTTTTATTAATTGCTCAGTACAATTGGAACATGCATTTGTGTCATTGTGCACAATAATTACCATATCCGATGCAGCAACAGCATTTATGGACTCATATTCCACACCAGGACTGGTATCGAATATAATGATGTCCATATTATTTTCAGCAAGTTCTTTTTTTCCATTCATAAGTGCTTTAAGGGCTCCTGCTTGCCAGTTTCGATCCTTGCTCACAAGTTCCCTTATCGCTTTTATATCAGGATTAGCGAAACTCACGTAGATGTGGCCATCAGTTCCTATATCTTTTTGAAAGTCATTCATGGTGTCTTTCAGGCTACATTTTCCTGACAAAAAATCATTGATCCAGAAATGAGTTTTTGTTTCGAATATAGAACTAAGTGATGGTCCTCTAAGGTCCAGATCGATCAAGCATGTATCTTTTCCTTCTAATGCGAAAGCTACTGCCAGATTTAATGCGATGCTTGTTTTTCCTGTTCCACCTTTGGAGGAGTGTATTGCTAATGTAAGGGTCATGTTTCCTTCATCAATTATTATTTGATTTTTATAAATTTGGTAATTATTGAAATTCAATACAAAGCATTAATGCCATTGTATATCATTTTTTTCTTAAGCTATCATTTATGCGGAAATAAACCTTCCTTCCATCCCTATATTTTTTGACGTGATTCATTCTGACAAGCTGGTTGAGATAATTACTTTCGACAGCTCTTTCCTTATTTGTCACACTTGCAATCTCGTCTGCTGTTGCCGGACCAATTTCAAATAAAGTCGTTGCAGTAGTCCTTAAGTGATCTGCTAAGGATAGGAGTGTTATTACATCAAGAGAATCTGCTATTATTTTGTTTTTCTCACCGACATGATCTTCTTTGAACTCTGCCTGTAAAATTAGTTGATCCAGTTTGGCATTTATTTCTTTTAAGTTATTGACAACCTGTTCAAGTAGTTCCGAGTCCAATATTTAGTCCCCTACGTTTTCATTAGAATAAACATTATTATTACTTATTTATATATTATGCTTATCCAAAACAAATTATCTTACTAATAATCCTTTCTTACTCAGTTTGTTTTCAGATTCTTTGTCATATAGACATTTTCCAGTTCATAACCTGCTTTTCGATAATACTGACGCACACCAATACCACTTATTATTGCGATCTTCTCATATCCAAAATCCTTGGCAATTTCTTCTGCCTTTGAAATGAGTTCTCTGCCATATCCTCTGTGCTGCCAGTCATTATTTCCAGCATTCTTTCCCACAGCCACGGATGATCCAAATATATGGAGTTCTCGTACAAGAGCAGCATTTTCTAACTCTTTACGATGAGGGTTGCCAGGAAGCCTTAATCTAAGGAAACCTATCAATATATCTTTTTTAAGGTCTTCAAAGGCAATAAAATGTTCTTTTCCTCCACAGCACTCATAGGATTCCACGCTAAGTTGTATGTTATCCATATCAGGCTCATTTCCTTTTAGCATGTTGTGCCCTACTTCACGGCATCTTATGCAGCGACATTTTCCACCATGCTGTTCCAGATGTTTATGCGCAAGCTGGCGGATATTACTTTTTTTAACTCCTGCAATTATCTGGGGTGCAGGTATATCCCTCTGTATGCGCTGTAACCTGACCCATTTAGGAATAAAGGACTTGATATTGGACAGGAGCACTGTTGCGTCTTCATCTCCCATGGCTTTGTACTTACCCTGTTTCCACATTCGGTGTAACTGCGTTCCTTCGGTAACAAGGGTGGGATATATTTTCAGGTAATCAGGTTTAAATCCTGGATCTTCAAATAATCTTTTAAAATTCCTTGTGTCCATTTCCATGTCCGTTCCAGGCAACCCCGGCATCATATGGAATCCTACTTTCAGGGCACTGTCCCTCAGAACTCTGTTTGCTTCGATACTGTCTGCGACACTGTGACCTCGTTTCATTCTCTCAAGAACAAAATCGTAAGTGCTTTGAACACCGATTTCGACTTTAGTTGCTCCAAGTTCAAGCATCTTATCAATGTGGATTTTTTTTGCCCAATCGGGGCGTGTTTCAAATGTAATGCCTGTATTTCTTACCTCTGATGTCTCGTTTGCCTTCTGAACATCTTCTATTGTATAATATGGAATTGTCTTTCCAATTGGGTTTGCCTTCTGCCTCCAGGAGTCCCCGTAGAAATCATTCATAGCTTCAAGACAGCGTTTTGTGTACCATTCCTGGTAATCGATGGATCTTGCAGAAAAAGTGCCTCCCATAATTATAAGTTCGGCTTTTTTAACTTCATGTCCAATGTGCTTCAACTGACTCAGTCTATTTGTCACTATCCTGTACGGATCATATTCCAATTGAATTGCTCTCATGGTGGAAGGCTCCCTTCCCATGTAACTTTGTGGTGAATTAAATTCTGAGTCCGGTCCTCCGGGACATGGAACACATATTCCATGTGGGCAGGGGGCAGGTGATGTCATTGCAGCAATCACTGCAACTCCTGATATTGTGCGTACGGGCTTTCGCTGAAGTATGGCTCGAACCTTTTCCTGTTCTTCATCAGTACCTGACATAATAATATCTGCATTTTTAGGAATGCTTGAAAGACGAAACTGTTTTGCAATCTTTTTCTTAGTTTCACTTAGTTGCTTATCGTTAGTTATCTGGCCATTAAGTACCATGCCCAGCATGCTTCTGCAGGCTGCTTCAAAATCATTTTCAGTCATTTTAACCGTGGAAATATTGAGATCATATCCAAGTCATTGACAGAATCCTGCAACCAGTGCTTCAAGCTGTATTCTGTCGTTTGCAGCTTCTGTCAGATAAAAATCAGTGTCTGCTATTTTTGTGACCCATTTGGCAATGGTATTATCCGCTTCGTTAGAATCCACTGTGACCTTGTGCAGCTGGAGTAGTATTTCCTGTCCGGAGAGTCCTTCTTCCAGTATGAGAGCATCAATGTATTTTCTGGCTTCAAGAATGTTCTTTGAAGTCATTGATCCAAAGAGATTTGTTATGTTCTGCGATTGCTCTTTTAGTGTTGCATCGTATATTTGCTGAGGTCCAATACTTTCATCTGCAGATTGTATGGATGCTATCTGGAGTGTGTTCAATGCCCTTGCAATATTACCTCTTGCATGATATAACAATGCATCAATACCGTCACTGTTGATTTGAAGTCCTTCGGCATCAATGATTCTGCTAATGAACTTTGCAAGTTTAGCATCTGAAACATGTGTGAAGAACAGTTGCAAACCCCTTGATCTAAGAGGGCTTATCAGCTTGGAAGGCTGGGTTGTTGAAAGTATAAAGCGAGATGAGACGGTATATTTTTCCATTATTCTTCTCAGGGCATGCTGTGAATCTGAATTGAGTGATTCGGCATTATCAATGAATATTATCTTAAAATTTGAATCTATCGGTGGCATGCCTGCATATTCATTGATGATTTCCTTGAAAATATTTATCACGCTTTTATTGATTTTTTTTGGATCATCAGTTCCTATTATGCGTATGAATCTCTTGTCGCGTACAAGGTAACTTTTTCCCTGTTCAAAAAAATCAGATGCATTGAAGTATGCCAGGTTACGTTCATAGCCTTCTCCATATAATTGGTGTGCAAGCGCAAAAGCTGTGCTTGACTTGCCTGAGTTTTCAGGTCCGTGGAATACAAAATGTGGAAGGTTATTGGACATGGCCAACTTCCTGACCATGTCGATTGATTGTTCATTGCCGACTATTTCATCCAGGCTTTCAGGCCGGTATTTTACAGTCCACAGATCTTTCAAATTCTCACCTTTTTTTTTACTCAACGTCTTTTGAGCTTTTCTGAAGAACTTCATGTATCACTTTGCCATATACTGGTCTTGCAATAAGGACGCCTATCATAACACCTACTATGGTTGTTATTGCAAATCCCTTAAGGGCTCCAAAACCCATGATCACCAAGGGTGACATTGCGATAATGGTCGTTGCTGCAGCTGCAAATATTATTCCGAATGCTTTTGTGATCCTTGAGAGGTAAACCTTTTTTGGTGGAAGCTTTCCTTCGTATAATACTTCATCTGTGATGATGATAAGGTGATCGATACCTGTTCCTATGGCTGCAATTATACCTGCAATACTTGCCAGGTCAAGCTGCCATCCAATTGCAGCTGCAAATCCAAGTATCATTATAACTTCACTGATAGATGTACCCACCATTGGCACAAGTATGCCTGGCTTATTGTATTTTCTAAATATCACAAAGGCAACAGCAAGCAATGCCAGAAGACCTGCAACAATGGCCTGACCTTTGAATTGTTTACCAAGTGTTGCATCTACATGCCCTGAACCCATGATCTCTACATTAACGGGTAATGCACCTGCACGCAGATGAATCCGCAATTCTTCGGCTCTTGTCTTACTATCCTCATCAGGTCCGGTAGATGCCTGCCATGCGTATATTGGTACTTCTTCAAGTCTGGATGCAGCTGAATAGCTCAATGGTGCGCTATAGACTTCATTACCATCCAGGTACATTACCAGATTATGCGACATTGGGTCTGTGGTTGCACCGGTTTCAGTCGCAACTTTCTGAAGTGCTTTGGCACCTGCGTCTGTTAGTGTGAATGGTACGTACCATTGTCCATCATCCTCGTGGAATCCCACAATACTGACAGCTGCTATTTCATCTCCATAGAGGACGTGCTTTGACTCGTTGCCCTGGGTTATGATCCTTATTTCGAATTTACCTGGTTTTTCAGCGATATTTTTGGCAGTTGCAAGATCAATTCCTGCAAAGTCAATGAGTATGTAATCATCACCCACTGTTTTTACTGGTATGTCCTTAAGTCCAAGGGAATTGAGCTTGTCACTCAGAATTTCCTTGGTCATATCCCTTGTTTCTGTTGTGACGCCTTCTTTGTAGAGTGCATCTCCATTTATGTCAGTTACAATTGAGCCGCCGACTGCTGTCATTAGTTCCTGAAGTTCTTCCTGTGAAATGGCAGTTCTTATTTCATATTCAACAGTGCCAGCAACAAATGCAGGCAGGACTTCTGCCTTAAGCGAATCTGCCAGGTATGTTTTTATCAGTGTCACTTTTGAAGAGTGAAGTATGACCTCTGTTACATTGTTGTTCCGGGAGATGGTGGTCTGGCCCACTCCAAGCTGATCCATCTGATTATTTGTAAGTATTGAATCTGAAGTAAAAGTTATCGTAGTTTCATCAGTTCCTTCATCAACTGATAGTATCTCTACTTCTTCTCCAAGTTTGGTATTGACTATTTCCTTAATTAAAAGACCACTGTCAGCATCAAGTTCTGCAACAGCACCCTGAAGTTTTAACTGAAGCCAGGAGCCACCTTCCAGGTCAAGTCCATAGTTGAGATTGCTTGTGAAACCTTCATCTGAAGAGTACCATGGTTGTATAAAGATTATAGACCCGAGAATTGCCAGAATAAAGACGATCACTCTTATGTCCTTTAATAAACTCTGATGTTCATCGTCTTTCATGCTTTACGCCTCCTTGCCCCTTGATCTGTCACATGCCACCTGAGTATTGATGTGTTAAGCATCCAGGTATTCATCATATCTGCGACCAGCCCGAATATCAGGACAATGGATATGTCGGAAAGAAGGGTGATCTGTGAAAGTGATGAACTTAGTAAGTATGAGTAAGTTGATACCAGGTACATTACTACAAGTGCAGCTAAGGTGGTGGTTGTCATGGTTACACCTGTGTGCATTGCATTGCTAATGTTTTCCTGTGGAGTTCCGCGTCTTTTGAGAACCCTTGTGGTGAGCAAAATGTCACTGTCAACAGAATAACCAATGAGCATGAGCAGGGCTGCAACTGTTCCCAGGGATAACTCGATTCCAACGATGTTCATGAAAGCTACTGCAATGAAAATGTCGGATAATGCTGACAATACTACTGCCAGTGACGGAATAAGCGTCCTGAATATCAAAAAGACTACAAGTGCCATTCCAATAAATGATATAATAACCGCTTTAATGGCCTGTTCCTGAAGAGCTTTTCCGTATACAGGTCCTATCTGGTTTATTTCGACGTTATCATAGGAATCTATTACATTACTGATAAGTTCCTGTTGTTGTTCGTTACTCATTGGTCCAAATTGCATTATCACACGGGTTCCGGTCTGTCTGACATCATTTATAGGATAATCTGAGTACTTTAGTTCAATGGATTGTAAACTTTCCTCTGTTGTCACAGAGACCATTGTTCCGCCCTTAAATTCCATACCAAGCTTTACAGGTGAGCCGCTACTTGCAAATGTAAATGCAAGTATCAATAATGAGATTACAAATATTGTAAGCGGGATTGCTGCAAGCTGACGATCGTTGTGCTTTCTAACAAAAGAATCTAAACGTTCAGTCAAACCGACTTCCATGTTTTATACTCCAGAATAATAAGTTGTCAATCCATATTTTTATGTTTTAGAATTAATGAATACACTCTTACACTATAACTTATATATACCACTTACTGCATCTCTTAAGCAATGGATGACAGGCCAAGCATAGATGAGTATTTCCTTGAGATTGCCACGGTTGTGGCTAAACGTTCCACATGTCTTAGAAACAAGGTTGGCGCTGTGATTGCAAGGGATAAGCGTATATTGTCCACTGGCTACAACGGTGCTCCACGGAACATGGAACATTGTCTTGAGATAGGTTGCATCAGGCAGCAAAATAACATTGCTTCAGGTACACGTCATGAAAAATGCAGGGCCGTTCATGCTGAACAGAATGCTATTATTCAGGCTGCACTACATGGAGTGAGTACTGATGGTGCGACACTTTACTGCACTCACCAGCCATGCATATTGTGTACCAAAATGATTATCAATTCTAATATTAAAAGGGTTGTCTACATCCAACCTTATCCGGATACTGATTCTCTTGACTTCTTCTCGCAATCAGGTGTTGAAGTAGTTAACATGCCAGCATCAGATTTTGCTTAAACAGCGAAGTCCTTTTTTGATTATATCTTCACGGTCACTTCGATACATTTCTTTTATTGAACCATTTTCTGATCTAAGCTCAAGTCCTCTCAGGATTACTATGGGGTGTCCTCCGTCACCCTCACCCATCAGCAGATTGGCAGCACCTGCAATCTCATCAGCTATGGCTTCCTCGGTAATTTCCAGTGTCTTTTCAAAGAGGTCCTTTTGCCCTTTCCAGTTCTTTATCGGATGTATTTTGTACACCCCAATGGCAATTCCAGTCTGGCCTATCTTGAACGCTCTGCCGTTGGTATCAGTGATTATAATGCTTACTTTTTTTCCTGCCTTGCTTTTAATTCCTTCACCAATATCTTTTGCACTCTGGTCTGAATTTGCCGGAAGGTCGAGCAGATAGCCATTTTCTACATTTGATTCATCTATTCCTGCTTTGATACAAACATGTCCATTGTGTGTTTCTACGAGAAATATTGGATAATCCACCAGTATCTCACGACTGCGGTCAAGGACTGCCTGCACAAACCTTGGATCAATGCCATGTTTGTTTGCTATATCTTTTGCTGCTTCTCCTGCACTGATATCTTCCAGCCTGAATTGCCTACCTTCAGCTTTTGCAACAATGGTGGATGCTATAATAACGATATCATTGTCGTCAATATTTGTTCTTTCGCAGATGATCGATGCAATGTCATCCCCTTTTTTGATCATGGGGATGTTTTCCACAGTAAATGCATGCATTTTCAATTAGGACTCTCCAGATAGTAAGATTCTGTTAAATTTAAAAGAATGTTGCTATGGCTCTGTAGAACCCCTCACTTGAATGGATCATGAGATCGTATATGCTTGTCATGATTGCGGATTATCAAATTTAGGGAAAACATCACTGCTTTTAATTACCGTATGCAGAAAAAGAGTTAAAAGCAATAGATTATCTTATTCATCTTTTCGGAATGTGCCGGCTCCGCCGGACCCTTCGGGATGGGGTTATAATCAAAGAATAATATGACTATCCGCCGCAGGCGGCACGTTCCTTTGCTCTCATCCTGAAGACTAATGAAATAATGCAGTTATTGAATACTACTGAGTTTTAAAATGAAATTCACAGGATTTCTACAGAACCGTTGCTATGCTGATTTATACTCATACATTAAATTAATACAAGTTCATCTTAGGTATACCCGGCTCCAATATAATATTCAAGGGAGTGGGTTTATTGAGATAAACATTCAAGAAGAATAATATAGTATATATGCATAGTATTTTCTGCGGCGATGATGACAGTTACCCCGACTGAGCAAAGGATGATGATATCTCTAACTGATGCCGCAAAAATCAGGGTAATTAAAAAATAAAAATCCCATATTTTCATGGGATTTTTGTCAAAATTATTCAATCATTATCTTTCGCTTTTCTTCTATCTCTGCTTTTGGCAATGTGATGGTCAGCACTCCATCCTCAAGCTTTGCGCTTGATGAATCTTCTTTGACCGCAGAAGGCAGGCTGAATGCACGTGCGAATTTACTGTAAGTACGTTCGCGCATCAGATACCCCTCTTTTTCTTCTTCGGATTCCTTATGCATGTTGGCACTGATCCATACTTTACCATCTTTTATATCGATGCTGACATCCTTCTTGTCAACACCTGGAAGATCTGTTGTGACAATTATATCGTTGTCTTTTTCCTTAATGTCAACGAGAGGGGAAAGTGTATCGATATCCATCAATTCAGATCTTGTTCCTTCTTCTCCGAACAAACGGCTGAAACGATCCTGCATACGCCTCATCTCATCAAATGGGTCTATTCTTAAAGCCATCGAAGGGCTCCATGGTGTTAGTCCAAATTTCATTTTATCACTCCTCATTTATTTAAAGAAGTAACTATTCATTGCATAGATACTCCCACATACATTCTTACATTTGTGAGCATATAAAGATAACGTCAATGGCGATAGCTTCGCAAAAGGGTGATGCTGATCATTGTATTCATTTCATATCAATCAGCATTCTTACAAGATCAGCTGCATATACTGTTCCAAGTGAACCCTTCTGGACAGAATCCTCGTCAAAGGCATCTGCATTATCAGGAGTTTTCTCAGAAGTTCGATATATGGCCACAGGAATTGGCACTGATGTGTGTGTCCTTAATGCAATTGGTGTTGGATGGTCAGGTAGTACCATAATTGTTACATCTTCATCCATGTCCATGGCAGCCTTAAGGACAGTGCCCACGACTTTCTCATCAAAATTCTCAATGGCCTGTATTTTAGCCTTCATATCTCCCATGTGTCCTGCCTCATCTGGCGCTTCCACGTGCACGAACACGATATCATGGTCTTTGAGGGCTTCTATGGCATACTCGGCCTTACCAAGATAGTTTGTATCCAGGTATCCTGTGGCTCCAGGAACCTCAATAACATCAAGCCCTGCATAGATGCCGATTCCTTTTACAAGGTCTACAGCTGAGATTATAGCTCCTTTGAGTCCGTATAATTCGTTGAAATGGATGAATGCAGGTGCAAATCCCTGGCCCCAAAGCCATATGGAATTTCCGGGATTCTTTCCCTCGGCAACTCTCTTTTTATTTACTGCATGGCTTTCCAGTATCTTCATGGATTTTTCGATAAGTTCAGAGATTATCTCACTGTTTTCTCCCTTTGGCATGTGTTCATGCCTGTTCTCATCTACAATATCATGTGGTGGTACACATTCTGTATTAGCTCCAAGTCCTTCCTTTGCTACCATAAGATGCCTGTAACTGATGCCCGGATGGAAACTGAGTTTATCATTGCCAAGTTCAGAATCTATAATCTCTATTAGTTCCTTCGCTTCCTCATTAGTGATATGTCCGGAGCTGTGATCGCTTATAAGTTCATCCTTAATAGTTATAAGGTTACAGCGAAATGCAACATCGTCCTTTTCGAGATCCACACCCATACTTGCAGCTTCAAGAGGTGCCCTTCCTGAATAGTACTTTTTCGGATCATAGCCCAGTATTGACATATTCGCCACGTCACTTCCAGGTGGAAATCCTTCAGGGACTGTTTGTGCCAGTCCTGCTCTGCCATATATGGTGATATAATCCATATTGCTTGTGTTGGCTTTCTGAAGAACTGTCATTCCTCCAAGTTCCTCCAAGGGCTCATCTGCCATGCCATCTCCGATAAGTACTATGCATTTCATATTTTCACCAATATTATTATAAGTAAATAAAAACTATAAGTCTTTATTATATGTCAGCCAAGTAGTATAAATCATATAATTTTACCCAGTCTAATCATGTGAGGTTTCGATGAAATATATACATTTTGTAATTATCTTCATTTGTATGCTTATTTTGTGCATTTCCCCGGTTTCAGGTATCAGAACAGAAGCGATAATACATTATTCAGAACCTGCCGTAACTGTAGAGGATGAGATTTCCCTGGAGCAAGGTTACTCATTTAAAGTTGTGGATATGAACAGCAACAGTGGTGACATCCTGATAGAATTATATCTTAATGGGGAAGAGGTCAAGCAGATTGAAAATTTGGCCAAAGAAGATTATCCGTTTGAGTATATCCGTTCAATAGTTGAAGATGATGATGGCGAAACAGAAACTGATTACTTAATTCTGAGGATCACTCCGGAAGGTTCTGTGAAAAAATCTGATAATGAGGTATATTCCAACATTTGTATTCAACAATATATCGATCCTGTGGAAGATGTTGACGATTATCTAATTCTGGATAAGAGTTATACCTTAAAAGATGATTCAGAGCTTGAACTGGCAGGTCTTTATACCCTTAAAGCTACCGATATAGATGATGGAAAAGTATCTCTGGAGCTCAGGCTTAACGGGAAACTGGTAAAAGAGGATGAAGTTGAAGAAGGGGAATATTTCTATTACACATTTTATTCTAACAAACAAGTACAGACGATTTTCCTTGCAAATGTGAAGGCTTTTTTTGAGACTGATGATTCAATGACTGTTTTTCTTAAACATGTTTCATTGCAACCAAAATCAATATTTGCTGTTGATGATGACAATGGATACATGGATGGTATCGACATAAATGTCGAGTCTCCGGTTGATGGAGGATTAAAGGCTGGACGTGTTGCTATTGTCAATTATTATGTAAATGATTCTTTTCCAGCGGTCCGAATTATGGTCGATGGTGAATTTGTGGATTCCAGAAGATATGTAAATCCGGGAATTTATAAAACGGTGACTGATGAACTGGATGCTGGGGTGCATAAAGCAACACTTATGACAATTGATGAAGATGATGAAATCTCATATTATTCTGAGGATTTTTCGGTATCTGTCAACATAAAGGAAAATATTACGGAATCAATTATCAAAATGAAAAATTCAGCTACAGAAGGCATTGGAAATGAAAAAACTTCTGGCAGGTCCGCTAATCTGACCATGCCATCGTTGCCTTCCACATCTAATATTTCAAATATTGTATCTCTGTTTGTTACTGTAGGAGTGTTTGTTGTTTTTGTAATATTCTTTAATAAATTCAAGTGATTTCTTCATTTTATCTTCCTTGGAAGCATATTTGCTTTACTCATAATCTTTATATTAGTCTGCACTGTTTATAGACAAAATTAGCTGACAAACTAGACGTGATTGTATCATGAGAATCGTAATGAAGTTCGGTGGAACTTCCGTGGAGAACGGTAAAAAGATCCTACATGTGGCAGAGCTTTTAAGGCAATACCACGTGGATGGTAATGAACTTGTGGCAGTGACCTCTGCACTCGGTGGTGTTACAAACGGATTACTGAGCACTGCAAAAGAGGTGTCAATAAATGGCAAAGTGACCCAGGTCAAAGAATTCATTGCTGATCTGTCCAAAAAGCATTATGATGCAATTAACGTTGCTATTGATAATGATAAGATAAGGTCAGAATGTATAGAGATAATAGACAGCAGGGTCGATGAGCTGGAAAAGGCTTTGATCGGTATATGCTATCTTGGTGAACTGAGCAAACGTTCAATAGACTATATTTCTTCATACGGCGAGCGTCTGGCTGTACCTATTGTAAGCGGTTCTATCCGCTCACTTGGCACTCCTTCAAAAGCATTAACAGGTGGGGAGGCAGGTATTGTCACAGATTCCAATTATGGGGATGCAAAGCCACTTGAAGACAGTTATTCTCAGGTACATGAGAGGCTCTGTCCTTTACTCAAGGATCACATTCCGGTGGTTACTGGTTTTATTGCCCAAAACAAACAGGATATAATTACTACCCTTGGGCGTGGTGGTTCTGATTTCTCCGCATCCATTATAGGTGCTTCTATCAATGCTGATGAAATATGGCTTTGGAAAGAGGTTCATGGAATATTGACCACAGATCCAAAAATAGTACCGGATGCAAGCCCAATACCTCAGATCTCATATGTTGAGGCTATGGAGCTTTCATTTTTTGGTGCCAAGGTTCTTCATCCAAGGACCATCGAGCCTGCCATCAGGCACAAGATACCTGTACGTGTAAAGAATACCTTTGAGCCGGATTTTCCAGGTACCTTGATCGTTGCAGAACAGCACCAGACACAGGAGGTCGTCAAGGCAGTATCTCTTATTGATCAAGTGGCTCTTATTAATATGTGTGGAGCCGGAATGGTGGGCACAATAGGTACGGCTGCTAGGGTATTTTCCACACTTGCAAATGCAGGTGTCAATATTATTATGATCAGTCAGGGTTCTTCTGAAGCTAACATGTCCCTGGTGGTCAATGAGGACCATCTTGAAACGGCAGTAGCAGCAATAAGATCAGAATTCACAAACAATGTAGTGGGCGACATTGCCTATGATCGTGATATCTGTGTAGTTGCTGTTGTTGGTGCAGGAATGGATGGCATTCCAGGAGTTGCAGGAAAAGTATTCAACTCTCTTGGAAAATCCGGTATAAATATTATTATGATTAGTCAGGGCTCATCACAGCACAATATTTCCTTTGTAGTAAGTTCAAAGGAATCACTTGATGCTGTGCGTACCTTACACAAAGAATTTGAACTTGATAATAATGCAGGGATTTCAAATGAACGATAAACACCTAACCTATGCGGATTCCGGGGTTGACATCAAAAAAGAAGAAGAGACTATTAAGGTACTCACAAAGGGTATGAATTACAAGCGTGAGGGTCTGGGTGCTCCTTTAACCGGTATCGGTCATTATGCAGGCCTTATAGACTTTGGTGAGTATGCTCTTGCTCTTGCTACAGATGGTGTGGGTTCCAAGGTGCTGATAGCAAATGAGATGAAGCGGTGGAATACTGTGGGGATTGATTGTATTGCAATGAATGTCAATGACCTGCTTGCCATAGGTGCCGAACCGATATCATTTGTTGATTATCTTGCCCTTGAAAAACATGATGAGGACTTTGCAGCTCAGATAGGTGAAGGTCTGAGAAAGGGTGCTGAGATCTCACGCATGTCAATAGTTGGCGGTGAAACGGCAACACTCCCTGATGTTGTGAAAGGTTTTGACCTTGCAGGCACCTGTCTGGGAATGGTCAAAAAAGATAAGATCATTACAGGGGAAAAGGTCCAACTTGGGGATGCAATTGTTGGTATTCCAAGTGATGGTGTTCACAGTAATGGTTACACTCTTGTCAGAAAAATAGTTGACGAATCTTCCTATTCATATCAAGATAAGTTCCCTTATGATACATCAACTACAATAGGTGACGAGCTTCTGATTCCGACTCGTATCTACATGGAAGTCCTTGATGTCATTAAAGAATGTGAAGTACATGGTCTTGCGCATATTACGGGCAGCGGTCTATTGAAACTTAAACGTGTGACAGATCTTGGTTTTGATTTCACTGATCCGATAGAACCAAATCCTATCTTCAGGTTCCTTCAGGAAGAAGGCAATGTTGATGATCTTGAAATGTACAGGACATTCAACATGGGAATGGGTTTTGTGATCATACTTCCGCCTGATCAGGCTGAAAAAGCTGCCAGTATGACTGGTGGGAAAATAGTAGGTCGTATCGTAGAAAAAGGTATAAAGACTGGCGAACTTGTTATTGTTGAATAATCTATAAGGTAGTACCATGGCTTGTATCAATGACATTCCCTTTGAAATACTCTCAAAAGGAGTTACTCCGGCTCAGTGTGAAGAACTCATCCAGGAAAAATCTGATAAGGTTTATCACGTTCCCGGTGGTTATCGCTTGCGTGGTGTGGCTCTTATGGGGGATAATGTTCCGGTTGGAGTAAAAGGGGACGAGGTATTCTTCCAGTTCATCAAACCATGCTTTGGACTCTTTGTACTCAGAATCCCTGATGCTGCAGATATTGTAGAGCAGCTTGAGAAGGATTTTGGCAGTCAGATATAACTGGAGCTTTAGCTCTGGTGCTATTTGCTTGAAGGACAAAAAACGCCTTTAAAATAAGTTAATAAATTCTGATTTTGTATATTTTCCAATAAATTGACAAAAGATTCAAGGGAAATTTAACAATAGTTTCTTAAATTACGATGTTCATTCCCATCTATAATTTACTCATTTTTGCAGTTTCAATGATCCATTTCAGGAATTTATCAGATGGGAATTCATGTATGCTTGTGGCAATTATCCTTCCTTCTCCTATTTTTTTTACTACCAGAAGTGGATTTCCTTCATCACTGGTAAATACAATATCTCCATCTGTTTTTGAAAAGTACCCGTCAAATTCCACTTCAGAGCATGTATCTTCAACAAGGCATTGTGCTTCATGGTCGTTTGTTTTGCAGACAGGGGTTACTTGCTGTTGTTGCTGTACGTATTCCAGTTCCATTGGAAGCCAGTCGTATTTGTAATGGGGGACCAAGGGGCTGAATATTACGAGGTTGCCACCTCTGCGTACAAATTTCTCGAAGCTTTTAGCGTTCTTTTCAATTCCAGGCAAGATCTTCGTGTATTCCTTATTCGCAAAACCAGTTGGAATAATCACACATTTACATGCCGGAGTAAAAGGTGTACCAATTGATTCAGATACAATTCTCTGACACTCTATTCCATGCTCTTTGAACAGTTTTTCGAACAACAAAGGATTGTCCCATATCAGCATTGCATCGTTCATTCTAGCTGATAGTATTTGTTGCTTTAATTATTTTGCTCTTTGCAATCTTACGCTTATTATAACTGGTTCCTTTTATTAGCTCTTCCTCATTTGGAAGCTCATAGAGTCCAGTCTTTAATCATATGAATTGTAGATATACATTGCTAAGCAGGTTGCTGTGCGAAATAATACCTGCGGCTCCTTAATAAATTGCTAATAAATAAAAAAAGAAAGCTGGTCTTAAACCAGCTTGTTGATTGGGTGGTTCTCGTCCATGATCTCAAGGCCGAGTTCCTTTGCAGTCTCTGCAAGCATAATGTCAACCATTGCTGTTGCGGGGAATACTTTGTCAGTGTTCTCAATAGGTCCGAAGAGCTGGAAGTTTGATCCAAGTATCTGTGGTACAAGGTTTGTTCCTATATCAGCTGGCATGTAGATTGCCTGCCTCTCTTCTCTTGTTTCAAACTGCTTTTTGTAAGTCTTCATCCAGTCCCATGCAGATGCCATGTTGTGGTATCCACCACCAACAGGAAGTCCAAGGTGGCCTTTAACTGCAATTACTGCTCTTATGGATGCACCGGAACCTGCGCCCAGTGGTGTTGCTGCTACATCGATCAATGGCTTTGTGATCCCACATTCCTTTGCGATATCAATCATACCCTTTTCCTGACCTGTACCGCCGCTCTCAAGAATCTCAAGTTTTCCTTTTACACTTGGGTCAGTTGCATTGAATGCAAGGACAATGGATGCATTGATGTCGCTGTCTCGGACTGCCTCAATCTCGTCAGCATGGACACTGGCGTTGATCGAGTTGTATATTGCCCTGTCAGCTACGCCGATTTCTGTCACATAGGCTGCTGCAGCTGCACGTACATCGCCTGCGGATGAGTCAATAAGGAATGGTGTCTTTTCATCGACTTCAATGAACCAGTCGATATAATTTTTGATCGCTTCCGGTGTTTCTCCTACAATCTGGTTTACGATTGGGTTACCAGTGATCTGTCCCATATCAACCATTGACTGCCATAATTTGTTTGCAGCCTCTACATCAAAGACACCCTTGTCCTCATCAGTCACAATCTTGTGCCTGTTGTAGAACATGGTTCCTATAAGTACTGTTGGGTATTGACCTGGCTGGCCACCGAACTTAACTCCGCCAACATCGAATACCTCTTGCTTTTTGTCAAATTTAAACATATGAACAACCTCTCTATTTTAAATACCGAGCATAGGCGCAAGGAACAGAACATAAAGCAGGAACGTGATTATCCCAACAACAGCTCCGTATAATATTCCTATGTCTCTACCTACTTTCTTTCCGATACGTTGTGCTACTTCACTGTTAACAAACTCGATCTTCTCATCTATCTTGTTGAGTTTCTCAAGTACTGCGTTGAAATCTTCCGGGTTTGTAACTACGCTTGGTATCTTGTCGCTGTTATCAGCCATTTTACATCACCTTCCAGACGAACATAGGTATTATTACTACCATTACCAACGCAAATACAAAACCTGCTATAAATCCAGACACGCCTGTTGCAGATACTCCTGAATCGAGTTTCTGGTTTCTTGCAATAAGCTGGGCTCTGTAACGGATATCCTCAACTACGGCTTCAATGGGTCCCATCTGTGGGTTTATAACCATTGGTACGCCTTTTCCATATTCTTGTTCTTCTGCCATATCAGTAACCTCCAAACAGCAACATTCCAAGGAGTGCCAATGTGATCGAAAGGCCTATCATTGCGCCTTCTATCTTACCAGCGTGTATACCAGAGTGGAACTTGTTGAGGTTACCAATTGCCATCATTTCTTTATTGATGTTCAGTATCCTGCTTCTGATGGTTGCAATTTCAGCTGCCATTGGCTTAAGTCCGCCAATTTCCTCGCCATCGCCATCTGCTTCGTCTCCTATTTCAACTACCAATGGGTCTGCATCGAAAGCTCCAGGATCCTTTGCTGCACATTCCTTGATTTTTGCAACAATAGCATCCATGTCCTCAGTACCGATGAGATCGATACATTCAACCTGCTGCTGGAATCTCTCTATTGCTTCTTCTGATAGGTTCTCCACATAAGGAATTGCACCACTTGCACCGATAATCCTGTTATCTTTCACACCATTTTCATGGATTTTGACAATTGCTTCACCTGTAATATGGCCCTTTACTTCAGATCCGGTTACAATGAGGAATCTGATGTTAGGGTTTGATATTACGTGTGTAACTACTTTTTCAAGACCAAGGTTCTCGGTCTTACATGGGCCTGTTACACATGCACCTGCATCTAACTGTGGACCTGCTGCAAGGTGTGAACCACATGTTGCGACTGCAACACAGTTCTTAACGTCGCCGACATCGTATTCACCTTTAAGTATTGGCCAGCCTGCTGCAGGTTCTCTTTTATCTACCATTTCACATCACTCCTAATGCGCCCATGACCAGAAGCATAAGTCCTGCGACTCCCAGGCCTACTATTACACCGTAGAAAGTGTTGCCGTAGAAACCTGCTTTGTATGCTGTTTGTTCGCGTCCTGGGAATGAGTTCATCAATTCTTTGCTTGGTGACAGGGAGTTGATCAGGTCATCAGCTATTTTGTCAAGTTCGTCAAGCTGTGCCATTACAGGATCCATTGAATAAGCAATTATATCCTCTCTTTCTGCTGCAAGAAGGGATGTAAGTGGATCCAGTACAAGATGTGCTTCCGGGACTGCATGTACCATGCTCATTCTAATTCCTCCTTTGTAGGTAACTGGCCACTGCCAACTACTACGTATGCATCTCTCTTTACACGCTCATAGTAACCGCTGAATCCTATGTACCATAGTGCAAGTCCTATAAGGATAGTAAGTGAGCCGGATGCTCCTTCGTTTATGCTTGCAACTATTCCTGCAACTACCATTGCCAGTGCACCTTTTTCCAATGCAACTATGAGTGTCCTGTCCTGTTTCTCGTCAGGTCCCAGGTTTGCATTGAATGGATGAAGTATAGCAAGTCCTCCTGCTATGAAGATAACAGCAATGTATCCGGTACTGATGACTTGCTTAAGTACAATTGCAAAGTCAAATGTTCCGGTCATTGCGATAGCAAGACCAATGATGGTGATCGTACCAGCTGTTGCGATTTCTGTCATGGCAATTTCCATGATTGGAATGCCCATTTTGAGTATTTTGTTTGCAAGAACACCTATAAGAAGACCAAATAGTGCTGCTGTAATAAGTGCGATTATCGGTCCTGCAACGCCTCCAACTGAAAGTCCGAATGTGGCTGCAAGTATACCCATACCAAGTGCAAGAATACCGATTGATGGTACACCTGTACCAAGTCCGTAGCTTGCTACTCTTCTAACAGCTGCTGCGCCCCATATAATTCCGCATATTGCGCCAAGTGCACCGATAAAGGACATATACTGTCCAACCATGTCCACCAGGAAATATGCTGCATATATTCCGATAATTCCGCCTAGAACGCCGAAGGCTATGATCTTATTCTGTGGGATTGCCTCTGCGGCTGCTCCACTTCCTCCTGCTGACATTTACAGACCTCCTATGGACAACACAGCGAGAATTGCACAAACGAATGTTGCTATTAATGATGAGATTACTGCTTTTGGAAATCTCTTGAACTTAGGGTCGTGGAAACCTTCGATGGTTCCTCCAATGTTATAGGATGGTATTACTGAGTTAACGAAGAAGATACCTACTGCGAAAACACTGGCTATACCTACAAGGTCTACAAGAGGAAGTCCGTTCTCAATGCTCATAAGGGAGTAGTATATAACTGCGCCGCCAAATCCACCGAGTGCGCCACCAATTACACCACTTACGAAAGACACAGTTGGAAGCCCATGTCCTTCAGTACCCTGTGAAACATAGAGGTCCTGCCTGTCCTTTGTAATTGGGTCGTACTTGACCTTTGCTGATGCAGGTGGACAACCAACACCATATGTGTATACCAATGCTCCTACCATCATTGTTACGGATATCATTATCATTGCACCGACTGCGCCGGATGCAATAATTAATGCCATATTATCTGTTACCTGCATCATGGCGCCTGCTGTTACAAGACCTGTAAGACCTGCACCAGCTGCAAGCTGAACAGTACCTGTGCCGATACCTGTTGCCTGTGCCATAGCTGCCGGAGCACCACCTACGGGTACGAAGTGAACACTCCATGAAATAAGTGCTCCACCAAGTGTGATGAGGATCAGGTAGGACATGTTACTCATCAAAATGCCTGCTATATCGATCATGCTGCCACCTCTACATCTACTTCATCTTCTTTATATGTTCCATATGCAGCGCGTGCAGCAACTTCAATGCTCCTGTTCCATAATATAAGGCTAAGTACAATGATCACACCTGCTATGACTGAAACCCAGCCAATAGAATCTCCCTTTGAAGGGTCAAAGAGAGCTGTGATCCAACCACTGAGAAACACGGTCATACCAAAAGCCAGACCTGTAACAGGTCCTCCGAATTTTGCACAGAACCATGAATTGTCGATACCATTTCTCAGACCGGATTCTGCTTTTCTTACGATGTTACCTGAGTTTGCAGCATTAAGGCCTGAGCCGTATTCGACGTTCTGGAATTGACGTTCTGCACCGTAGTGTACATCACCTGTTGATGAGCCGATCGCACCTACAGCGATTCCCCAAATGAATGCCAGAAGTGGCAGTGAAAAGGGGTGTGCCATTACAGTTACCATAAGATATGATACAACAAGTATACAGAATGTTGTGATAAAGGAATATCCTATGATTACGGGCGTATGACTTCTAATCAAATCAAGGTAAACTGGTTGTTTAAAACGTTTCTGACTTGCTGATCTGCCAAAATATGCTGTTACTGAATAAGTGCCATGTATTGCTGCAGCAATAATCGATCCAATGACCAATGCCAGTATTGCAGATGTATTAATACTAATCAAAACGGATGCTACTGTTCCACCAATTGCGCACATAAGCGCATTTGAAGGTGGTTCACCCGAAATAGCTTTACTATAAATCCTGTGTGGATACATCATCTGGGGTGCTAACTGCACTTGTGAGTTTGGGTTACTTTGTGACCCAATATCTGATTCAAGGTCCTCAGAGGCACCTGCAATAGTTGCAGCTGCTCCCATAAGTGCGAGTACACCCATACCTGTGAGCGGTTCCATTCACATTTCCTCCTTTTATATTTGTATTAAGTAAATTGCGCCAAAATTACAATAATTGTTTTTTAAAGGTTTTATTATAATTGGCATGGCGTAAACTAATGTAGGTGGATTGCATTATATTAAATACTTCTTAAAGCTTTCGTATGGATCCAATTTAAAAGAGGTCTTTTGTGGATATGTAGCAAAAAAAATGAAGAACAGCCAACGGTATAAATATATATTTGTATTTATATGAGTTGGCTATTTTTCAATCCCGGCGTGTAAAGTAAAGTATATATATATCCGGTCTTGGTCTTTTGCCAGTACCTCGGGCAAAATCCATGTAACATCTATTGCAAAGTACACGACTGTTAAGTGAGGCTATTTCAGCTGTACCCGGCACAACCCTTGCAAAAAGGAAAGACGGTTCTATCTCTAGATTCTCTGATGTCGTTTTCAAATATTCGTTGATGTATTCCTCAAATATCTCAAGGTCATCGTATTGCAAGCCTCTGGTGTTTATGGTAATTCCTTTGCATCCACAAGGGAGGGCAAAAACATCCATCTCTATGATAAAAACCGGTTTTGCCAGCAGGTTTCTCAGCTTTGTCTCAAGATCACCACGGTTATTTGCTAATATCTCTGTAATTGTCATTATTGCCCTCCATTTTCTTTCAGGGGCTTGAGTATAGTTTCGCAGCCTTCAGTGGAATATACTTTAATAATCTTTTCTGCCAGCTTTTGACAGTACCCACATTTATTACAGACCTTAGTGCATTGTTTCCATTGGGATATTGCAGCATCAAGTTCTTTGTTAGGTATATAGAACAGATCTTTGAGGTCCTTGGGACAATCCAGCAGGTCCATGAGGTTACCATCATATGATTCATTTGCATAGGCCTGGACATTGTTAAGTATCCAGTTGGGGAAATGTGTCCTTCCCCCTATCTTAAATATGTCCGTTATATGCCTGTATTCTCCGAGGTCTTCCGGTCTTATCCACGGGGACTTGATAAGTTGTTGCGGGTCATTTATCCTGAGTGAAAGGCATTTGTAATAATAGTAGTCATCAAGTACATTGAGTTTTGGTCCCGGTCCGTTTGCGTGGGAGAAAAAATTGAAGTGTGCATATCTGAGGGGGCACTGGTAAAGACAGCCTTCGTTCACAAGTAATTTCAGATCGGTGGAAACCGCATCTCGGATCGCTTCAAGCTTAGCGAAATCGCGGTTGACCACCGGATCTATTACTATAGTATCTGCTCCAAGATTTTCATAGAACTCTGCCTTCTGCGGAGAATCCACAAATGAAAGGACTGATACTACAACTTCCATATCATATTCCTTTGCAAGCATTTCCACAAAATAAGGCTCTGCAACAGTTATGGAATCTATTCCCTGATTATTGAGCTGCTTAAAATACCAGTTGATCCTGTTGTATCCTTCAGGGGTGAGGTGCTGTCCGCCCATACATGAACTGTTAAGGACGATTTCCATTTTGACGCCTTTATCATGGGCATATTCGGTTTGCTCGGCTATCTCCTCAAGTCCCGGTGCACTGAGATTAGTTCTGCCAGTTCCTACATAATCGGGAGTACCGGCCATATAAATCCCATATATATCATTGGAACCGGTAAGCAATTCCTCAAGCCCTTCAAGGTGGCCCACGTGGGGCGCATAAAGTTTCATTGTTTGGTGGTACTCTTTAATTTAGATAAGTATTTTGGTTCCTGGAAACAAAGCAAAAATCTTATCATTGGCTAGTCTATCCTGTTAGCCATGATATTAGGTGCTTCATCCTTTGCAGGTAGCTTTTCCGAAATTGCTTCCGAATTAGAGTCAGTAGAGCTATACATGCCAAAACTCGGTGTATATAAGAATTCTATATTACAGAAAGGTCTCATTGAGTCAATAATTGACGAACTTTCGGTATTTGATCTTCAAACGTCTCTCCATGCCCCTTATTTTGCAGATGTTCCAACTTATCCTAAAGATGTGGTAGTTGACACAGCTAGTATGGGTGACAGGGAGTTTCGTCTAATTCGGGAATCTATTGAACTTGCTTCAAGACTTGGATCAAAGGCTATTGTACTGCATCCAGGTAGATTTGACAGTGATCATGAAGCCTGTTTCCAAAAAATGATATCCAATCTGAAAACCCTTGCTGCCTATGCTGAGGAATGCGGAGTTATGCTGGGACTTGAGAACAAAGAAGGCACTTCAACTGGTAACATGTGTTGCAATGCCGAAGAACTTGTTCGGGCTGTGACTGAAGTCAATTCTGATAATCTTGGTGCAACCTTCGATATAGGTCATGCGAACCTCACCTGCGGTGGTGACTCTGTAAAGCTTCATGAATTTGCAAAGACCCTTGCTCCACATGTGATTCACGTGCATGTCCACGATAATGGCGGGATCTGGACCGGTGAGTATGACGGAGATGAGCATATGGCTCCTGGTGCAGGTACTATTGATTATACTGCCTTGAAAGAGCTGAAGAACTACAAAGGCATCTACAATATGGAAGTTTTCTCAATTGAAGATGTCCGTTCAGGAAAAGAAACAATAAAAAAGGCGTTAGCTATTCTGTAATGAACAATTTGATGTCCAGCTTTATTTTTAATTATTCGTTTCTGGATTCAGATCTTAAATTGTGTAATTGTGTAGTTCGGTGGGACTACCAGTACCAGTATGTCAGATATCTGCAGTACTTTTCCAGTGACAGACCCGGCCAGTTTTTTCAGGCCATTCTTGCCCTGTGTGCCAATAATTATGCGATCAACACTCATATCTTCAGCAACCTCTACTATTTTTTCAGGAGCGTTACCATCTTCTATGATGGTTTTTATTTTATCCCTGTCGCATCCTGTATTCACAAGAATGTCTACTATTGTGGAAATAACCTGTTCAGCACCATTTTTTTGCCATGTCTTCCTTGAGAATCCCTTGCTTGGGACGACATGGAGGATAATTAGTTCATAGTCATGTTCTAAAGCTATCTTTCCTGCAACTTTGGCTGCATTTGAAGAGTAAATTGAACCATCTGTAGGGATGAGTATTTTCATTCTATTTCTGAATTGTATAGCTTATTCTTAAATATGTTGGAATACTAGTATGTAATACAATGGCTGCAATACCTTATGTATATCAGCTTTATAATGGTTGAATGTCCATGAATAAATACCGCAAATTCAAAAAGATGAATAACAAAAGTTATTCTGATGTAACCCGGTTTTTGAAAGAGACAACACATCTTACGGCAAGGGAGTGGGTCATCTCCAGGATGTGTGCTGATTTTAAGAATCTCTCCAATCAGTCTGAAATGACATGGATAGGCGAGAACCTGCCAGAGCTTGTTCCTTTCATGGATGAGTCTTATTCAAGGCAGGAAGTCTCAAATGCCAGGGCGTCTTTCAAAAAAAAAGTTCAACGCAGCGGCACTACGTTCTTTTATGCATATTATGCAGGCCTTATAACGCAGGAAGAAATGCTATTGATGATCCACCAGATGCTAACGGATATAAAAAAGCTCATGGACACAGAAGGAAGCGAGGTTCCTGAAGAGTATGCCACAGAGGTTCAGTTGCTCGTTGCCCAGGTGCTGAGAAATATAAATGAATCACTGGATGAAGAGTATTAGCACTCTTCAATTCCCTTTCTTTTACAGTAGTTAAGATACCCACGCAACATTCTCATCTCAATCTGTCTGATATACTTTGCCTGTACTTTGGATATATGTAAAGTGTTGTCTCCCATCTTCATCTTTATGTCTGAATCCTTGGGTGTACTCATGTCTGCAGAGACTATGGCAGGCCCGCCACAGGTAGTGCACAGACGGTAGTCTTTTTTAGAATTGCGGATAAAGTCTTCAACTTCAGTTTCAATTTTTAATTCTCTGGGGGTGTCTATCATGGGTACAAGGCAGTATTCTCTATACTTAAATCTTATCCATTATCCTCAGTAATCCTGTATTTTTCAAAGCATGGTGGAAATTATGTTAGAGTTTGAAAGGACATTATATAACACTGAAGATTTGCCGTATCTGCTGTCCTATGTCCTTAAAAAAGCTGAATAAATTAGTTATCGCAACTTTGCACACTGGGTTTAAAATTTATATCTTTGAGCTGATTTTGTATTTGTTGCTTTAATGAGGATTTGCTGAACTTTCATTTTCAGGACAAATTTAAATTCAATGAGTTGCATTGTTAGACTCATGTTGATGAAAGACAGGGGTAAACTGGTCATATGGCCTGCGTATATCGATAAGACCAAATCAAGGCGTGACGGACGTATCATTTCCAGGAAAACATCTGTGGAATCCCCGACCCTTAATGAGATCAATCTTGCGGCACAAAAACTGGGACTCAATCCTGAGCTGGAAGCAGACAAGGCTTACCCCCGCAGCTGGTGGGAAGCTAGTGGTAGGGTACTTATAGATAATGCTGCAGCAAAGACTCATCTGTCCAGAAGGATATGCTCCGCTATCAAGGAAATGCGCTCCTGATAGTTTACTATTTTATTTTTTAAAAATAATTGGGATATGGCTTATGCTATTGGCCACATTCCGAAGTTTGCACTAACTATGATGATAATAAGTCCTATAACTACACCGAAGATCATAACAGTTTTCGGGTCAACCTGTATTGCTCTTTTGTCAGCTTCATAGTAGCGCATAAGACCGGCAGATGACATCAAACCGTTGCCGCTGGATTTTTTCTTTGCCATTTTTATCTCCGTATTTATTGTTTATATCTATTGTTAATTAGATATTATTGTTTCTTATTAATTTATTTGTTCCTTCCATGTAATTAATGGTTTAAAAGACTGTGCCTTCATACAAGCAATTCATCCAGCAAAAAAGGTGGATAGAATACTCCCTTTTCTGTGATAACTGCAGTGACATTCTCCATTGGTGTTGCATCGAATGCGGGATTATACACTTTTACATCAGCAGGTGCTATCTGCACATCCTTAAAGAAGCGTAGTTCATTTGCATCCCTCTGCTCAATAATAACGGTGTCTTCCCAGTTGTTCGGGTCAAATGTGGATATTGGTGCTGCAACAAAGAACGGTATCTCATGTTCTCTTGCAATCACTGAGTGTGTATAGGTTCCTATTTTATTGAAGACTGCATCTGCTGTTATCCTGTCAGCACCTACGATCACTTTGTCGACCATGCCCTTGCTCATAACATGTCCTGACATGGAATCAGTGATGAGTGTCACATCTATATTATCCTGCATGAGTTCCCAGGTTGTTATCCTGCCTCCCTGGTTCAGTGGTCTTGTCTCACAGGCAATGACATTTATTTCTTTACCTGCTTCAACAGCAGAGCGGATAACTCCAAGTGCTGTTCCCCAGTCCACACATGCCATCTTTCCTGCATTGCAGTGAGTCATAACTGTATCACCATCTTCCAGCAGCTTTGCGCCGTATTTTCCAATTTTTTTGTTTTTTGTCACATCTTCATCAGCAATATTCTTGGCTTCAGACAGCACTACGTCTTTGATACCATCACGGTCGTATGCATCCGAGATGGCACTCATGGTTCTGTCAACACCCCATGCAAGGTTAATTGCAGTGGGACGAGTTGCCTTTATTGTCTTTGCAGCTATCTCCAGATCCCTGGTGAGGATTTCCATGCTGCTGGAACTGCTAAGAGTTGCGGCAAGTGCGATACCATAGGCACCGGCAGCTCCCAGAGCAGGAGCACCCCTTACACGCAGGGACTTGATAGCCTCACAGAGCAAGGCAAGTGTTTTGCATTCAATGACCTTGTACTCCAGTGGGAGTAGTGTCTGGTCTATCATTACAATAGAATTATTTTCGTTATTCCAGTTTATGGTTCTCATGCTATCTGCTCTTTTATAGGTATGAACTGAGATAAAAATGTAAAGGTCAAAATATTCACTTTTATGTCATATGGGGATTGAATAATTCATTTGCCTTCCTTTTATATACTCCGTTCTCCTAATATCTGCCAATGCAAAAACCCCTGATAATCCATGACCCTGTTCACAAGACCATCATACTTGATGAGTTTGAGCAGATGCTCCTGAGCACCAGGCACGTACAGCGCCTGCGTCATATACGGCAATTGGGCTTAGTTGATCATGTTTATCCTGGTGCCAATCACACGCGTTTTGAGCACAGCATCGGAACCATGCATATGGCATCTGTAATAGGCCAGTCCCTGTCACTTGAAGAGGAAGACATACGCAAGATACGTCTTGCAGGACTTCTGCATGATGTGGGTCACTCTGCATTCTCCCATGCAGTTGAGAGTGTGCTTAAACGCAATCCTCTGTTGCAACCAGCTATCGAGGGTAAGAAAATCATCAAACATGAGGCATTCTCGAAGGACATTATTTCCAGATTGCTACCACAGGATAATTATATCGCACGGCATGTGGAATCAGAATTTGCTACAGATCCGTTCCACTTCTTTGATGAGATCTCAAAAATAGCTACCGGGGATGCTCAGTCCATTTCAAAACCGTATCTTGCTCAAATAATCGCAGGTGATATGGATGCTGACAGGATCGATTTTCTCCTGCGTGACTCATATCATACTGGTGTTTCTTTCGGGCTCATAGATGTCGACCAGATAATCGGCAGTCTCATCATCAAGGATGGAAATGTTATGCTGGGAAGCTCAGATGGCTCAGGCTATGGGAGCGATATGGCTCTGACAGCTGCTGAATCTTTGCTCATATCCAGGGCTCATCATTATACTGCGGTCATACACAATCCAAAGACACAGGCTGCTCGTGTGATGTTACTCTATGCACTTGAGGATGCACTTGAGCATTTTAAGAATGCATCAGGAGTAAATATTGCAAAGGACGAGGTCGTTCGCTTCTTCACTGAATATAATGATAACGAGCTGCTCAATTTCATCCGGTCCAATGCATCTGAAAAATCATGTAAGTTACTGGATGATCTGCGCGATGGTAGTTTATACGTGCCGGTAGCAAGACTGAGTCAGAAAATTATCAGACCATCAACAAGGATGGCACTCTCCACAATTGCTCGTCATGGGGAGGCTACAAAAAGGCTTGAGACAAGACTTGTCCGGGAACTTGGGGATGTACTTGTGGACCTTACTGTAGCCTCAGGTGTTCCTAAAAGTATGCGTATAGCGATGGATGGGGAAGATGGCTTCTTCTACGATGAGTCTGCACTGGCCAATGGTCTGGTTCGGGCCATATCACGACAGTTATCACTCACTGCTTTCTCTCACCCGGACGTTGTCATGAACAAAGATTCAAATGCTGTTCTCTTAGAGCTGCGCAGGGTGGTCGATGACCTTTCACCCCGGCTGCTTAATTATACCCGTGAGGATCAATATCTGCCTATAGAGGGCATAATCCTGTTGTTCTATGCTGTGCATAGTCTCTTCACTGAAGAGGAAGCAGGTTACATCTCGATCCCACGTCTTCGGCATATTACCTGGCTCTATCGTACCATCCGTGAACTAAGTGGTTTCCCAAGGCTAAAGAACCTTTTTGATTATTCCTTTCATGAGAGATATGGATTTCCATATTGTGAGAAGGTATTTGAGGATATACAGGTACTTGTTGCCATGGGTATCGTTGATGAGGATCTTCGTTACTATGAAAAAAATTGCAGGTTCCGGCAGAGCTATGAATATGTGCTCACATGGGATGGGGTTGAATATGCAGAGACTCTTGCAGATGCCTACAGCCTGGAATTCGATGAAATGATGGCTCATCTTTCAATGGTCAAACATTCTATTAAGAGGGATATTGTCACGATCCCTTCCAACAGGTATGCCTCAAAAAAATGTCTTACAGGTGTAAAATAATGTTAAATGGTGAATTGGTTTTGCTGAAGACCTATCATAAAGATAAGGTCAAAGAGTTTATCGCAAAGGTTTCTGATGATCAGCTGCACACAAATTTTGGTATTATAGAACTTTCATCTCTCATGGACAAGGCCCCTGGCGACACAGTAGTATCGCACAAAGGTCAGGAGTTTAGTATACAGCGTCCTAAAATGCCGGATTTCTTCCACCATGCAAAAAGGACTGGTGCTCCAATGATGCCCAAGGACATAGGCATGATAATCGCTTATACCGGACTCAATAAGAATGACGCTGTACTGGATGCAGGGACTGGTTCAGGTATACTGGCCATGTATCTTGCTTCCATTGCAAAACGTGTTGTGACATATGATATCAAGGAAGATTTCGTTGATGTTGCCCGTAAGAATGTAGAAAATGCAGGTCTTGATAATATAGAACTTCGCTGTGGTGACATTGTTGATGAAATAAAGAACATTGGCGAAAAGTTTGATCTAATAACCCTTGATACTCAGAATTCAAAGGATGTCATTCCTCATGTAAAGGGTATATTGTATCCGGGAGGATTCCTTGCTACTTACTCTCCGTTCTTTGAACAGACAAAAGAGATACGTGATGCAATTGAAGCTGCACATTTCTGTGACGTGACAACAATAGAATGTACCGAGCGTGAGATATCATTCTCATCAAGAGGTACCAGGCCATCCACCTCAAAAGTAGGACATACAGGTTTTATCACAATAGCAAGAGCTTGAAATATTTTTCACCTTACGCCTTCACTGGTAATAGAGAAATTGCAGGTCCCGCCTTCTGGAAGTGAACGGTGTTTCCAGAGTTTTGCACTTCTTGTGCCATCTCCTGTTTTTTCAAGCTGGATGATGGTTTTTGATATGTGCTCTATGCTACTGCCACCGATTGGTCTTACTTTACCTGTTGTAATATCGCTGTAGACCTGGTTGGTTATAACAGCAACAACCTTGTGTTTGCGTGCAATGCCGTGTACAAAACCTATCTGGTTTGCCAGTTCCCTTCTGGTCTTTATGCTTGATTCTTCCTGGTCAAGTTCTAATCTGTAAAAAGCAGTTGCAGAATCTATTATTATAAGGCCGATATTTTCCAGTATGAGTTTCTCTATTTCTTTGACAGCAGCGTACTGTTCTTCAAAATTATGAGGCTCAAAGATGATTATTTGCTGTGCTATCTCCTTTGCATTCTCTCCGGCAATTTGTTTGAATCTGTCAGGGGAAATAGCCTCAGTATCTATATATATTACTTTTTTTCCAGTTTTAACACATTCAACTGCAAGCTGCAGACACAAATTTGTCTTGCCACTTCCGGCTTCTCCATATATCTGTGTTACAACTCCTGCCTCAAAACCTCCTCCTAGAAGTTCATTTATTGGCTTGCAGCCGGAGCTTAGTTGTTTATTTATTTTTTACACCCCTTGATCGGATTATGTGTTATAATAGAGTTTATGATATACATCTTTTGGCAATTAATTAGCCTGAATTTCTTAAAAGAATCGCTCATATTAAATTTAGGTATTTTTCTTTTTACTTGCTTTTTTGTGGGAGTAAGTCTTAATCCAGGTATATTTATAATTACAAAATGTAAATATTATCAGTACTGAATCATATATGTTATCAGGTCTATTATCTTATATGTTTCATACATGATTTCTATATTGTTCTTTGTGTATTCAAATGCAGTTTTAAAAAGCATTATTAAGCTATATGACATTTGTATAATTTACCCTCTGGTGATAAGAACAATTATTATGATGATGCCTTTTGATGGTGTTTTTTCAATTGATGTTGTTTTTTCTCCTCAGAACGGCAATAATATAATAAATTAATTATATACAATGAAGGGACACGAGAAAATGGTTGAAGTGGTTATATATACAACAAAGACTTGCCCGAAATGCGAGCAATTAAAGAAGGTACTTAAGTCAAAGGAAGTTGCTTTCACAACTGCAGATATGTCTACTCCTGAAGCTTTGACCGAACTTAAATTCAATGGTGTTTTTACCATGACTGCCCCGGTACTTCAGATCGGCGATGAATTCTTAACACATAAGGAACTGTTCAATGGCTCTGACGTGAACCTGGAAGTATTGGGAAATATAATTTAAATGCAATCAAATTGAGGTGGGAATGATGGACGTATGTGCTACTAATATAAAAGGAAAAACAGAGCTTGACAGGTCAGACCTGGGAACTGACAAACAGGTTCGTGCAGAGGAAGATAAAGGGATAGATATCAGTATGACACCATTAACAAAACAGCATGCTATACAGAAAACGCTCGATGGCCACAATATCCCTATAATGCCAAAGGTGCGAACCACAGCAGGACACATGGTTGATTGGGACCGCAATGTCATTGTCAATCAGTTAATGAAGGAAACAAAGCTTGCTGAAAGGTTCCACGGCAAAGCTGGAATCGAAAAGGATGAAGCTTACGACATTTCAAAAGAAGTAGAGCGCCGTGTCAGATCCCTTGATCTTAAATTCCTTTCAGGTCCACTTATAAGGGAGATCGTTAACATGGAACTTCTCCAGAGAGGGCATGTTGAGTGGAGAAATGTTTCCACAAGGATAGGTACTCCTGTATATGATGCATGTGAGATAGATCTTGGAAGTGGTTTTGAAGCAAACGATAACGCAAATCTTCAGGAAAATGCTGAGACTTCCCACAAGAAGAAGGCAGACAAGATATCCAAGGAACAATATCTGCTTCTGCTGCCAACCAAGATAGCTGACATGCATCTTAATGGTGATATCCACATTCATGATCTTGAGTATCTCGGAACCCGTGCTTTCTGCCAGGACTGGGATCTCAGATATTTCTTCTATTATGGTCTCATGCCAGATGGTTCAGGTGCAAAAGCAAGTGTAGCAGGTCCTGCTATGAAGGCCGAGGTAGCTATACTTCATGCAGTAAAGGCTCTTGGAAGCGCACAGACTAACTTTGCAGGTGGTCAGGGATTCTACAATTTCCTTACATTCCTTGCTCCATATCTTGAAGGCAAGAATTACAATGATATAAAGCAGCTCATGCAGATGTTCGTGTACGAGATGACCCAGATGATGGTAGCTCGTGGTGGCCAGGTCGTGTTCTCCTCCGTTCAGCTCTCACCTGGTGTACCAAAGCTCTGGAAGGATAAGCCAGTTGTCTACAAGGGGCGTGTGCATGATGGTACAAACGGTACCCAAAAGCGCACCTATAGCGAGTTTGAGCGTGAGGTACGTCTCTCTTTCCAGGCACTTATGGATGTGATGTTGGAGGGTGATAACTGGGGTAAACCTTTCAATTTCCCTAAGCCTGAGATATCCATAGAGCCAGACTTCATGACAGAAGATGAGTTTTTTAACAAGGCACATCCTGATCTACTTGGTTACGAGCAGCTCTATGATATGACCTTTGAACTTGCAGCAAAGTTCGGTACTCCATATTTCGATAATCAGCTACCTGAATACAGAGGTGCAGGTGAGGGAATTTCCTGCTATCAGTGCTGTGCATATCAATTCTCAGCAAATGCTGATGCAGATGATAGTTTTGATGACAAGCTCATATTCAAGGATGGGAAGCATTTCTCCATGGGTTCCTGGCAGGTCGTATCTCTTAACTGCCCAAGGGCGGCATACAGGGCCAATGGAGATGATTCTGCTCTGTTCGCTGACCTGAAGAATCTCATGGATCAGTGCATAACTCTCTTTAAAACAAAGCGCAGCTGGATGGAGAATATCATCGAGAACAACAGGATGCCATTTGCCACCCAGAGACCAAAGGACCCTGTTACAGGTGAGAAGGGTACCATTGCAGTCGATATTGATGCACTTGTCTGTACAATGGGTGTTATCGGTATAAATGAAATGGTTCAGTACCATACTGGTTCTCAGATGCATGAATCCAGGGATGCATTCAAATTTGCCATCAGAGTGATGACCGAGATGGAAATGTATGCAAATGAGCTCAGCCAGAAACATGGTATGGAGATCGCTCTTGCCCGCACTCCTGCTGAAACCACAGGCCAGAGATTTGCTGTATCAGACATGCTGCATGAAGAATACAGGGATTGTGTCGTGGAAGTTGTAAAGGGTGACACGGAAGCTGCTCTTGCAAATCTCAAAAAGACCCATGATCTGCCTGTCTATTACACCAATGGTACTCATGTGCCACCAGGTGCGGATGTCTCTTTAATCGACAGGATAAATACCGAGCATGTGTTCTTCCCGATCGTTGACGGTGGAAACATCTGCCATATATGGATGGGGGAAGGTGCACCGGATGCAAAGGGACTTAAAGAATTTGCAATGAACATTGCAAGGAACACTCAGATAGGTTACTTTGCTTTCACCAAGGATATGACTGTGTGTCTTAATGATTTCCACATGATGTCCGGCTTAAAGGAGGTCTGTGAAAACTGTGGTTCATCGGATGTAGAGCAGATGTCAAGGGTAACCGGGTATGTCCAGGCTGTTGGTGGATGGAACAATGCAAAGAAGCAAGAGCTTGCAGACAGGATGCGCTACAGCTCTTCAGACATGATCTGATGACTCATGAAACTAAACTATGGGAGCTCGGTGCCCATATCAACGGTAGATTGGCACGGAAAAGTGTCAGTCGTCTTTTTTTTACGCGGGTGTCCTTACAGGTGTCCCTACTGCCAGAACCATTCACTTCTTTTTGAAGCCAATATAGTGGATACATCAGCACTTGAAGCGGACATGAAGAAGTCCAGACCTTTTGTCAGCAGTGTCGTTTTCTCAGGGGGCGAGCCCCTGATGCAGAAGGATGCTGTGAAGCAGCTTGCAGCTTTTGCAAAGAAAATTGGTTTGCTCGTCGGTATCCATACCAATGGCTATTATCCTCACGTAATGGCCGAATTGATGGAAGAATCTCTTGTGGACAAATTCTTTATCGATGTAAAAGCTCCTCTGGATAATTCTGAGGACTATGCAAAGGCAATTGGCTGCAAGGACTATACTGATATTCACATTGACCCACAGCTTGTAATGGAAAAAGTGGCAGAATCCATTGATCTGGTTCTGGGTAGCAATGTTGAACTGGAGTTAAGGACGACCATAATCAGGGATTTCATGGGAAGTTCTGATGATGTCCGTAATATTGCAAGGTCCATCAATGAATTTACAGGCAGAAAAGATGTCGTCTTTGTCCTGCAGCAAGGCTTTGCTGAAAATGCCATGCTTGAATCCCTCAGGGACATAAAGCCATTGAGCAGGGATGAACTGCTTGAACTTGCGGATCTTGCTCACAAGTTTCTTGACAATATATTTGTAAGAACAAAAGAGAAAGGCAATGAAAGGGTTAACTTCGAATCAGTTTGAAGCTTAAACAATTTTTTTATACTTTCAATTCAATCATTAATCATGCTTAAAAGGGGTCTGATTAAATGAAAACCAAACATTTGTCAGTACTTATTATTTTACTTGTGGCTACTCTGGTCTCTGGTTGTATGGGGGTCAATGAAGAAACGTCTTCGCAATCAGCTGATTATTTTGCGGTTGAAGATTACGATGATTCCTTTGCAAGAGATACGGCTATGGGTGAAGCCGAATACGATGCTGATTATAGTGGCGTCTCATCTACTTCTGTGCTTCGTAAAACAATAACAACTGTTGACATGACGATAAAGGTCAATGACGCCGCAGCAGGGGTGGATGAGATCTCAAAAATGGCAATTGAGTCAGGTGCTTATGTTTCAAGTTCTTCTGTCTATGATTCTTACTATGGCTCTGATGCCGGTAAAGAAGGCCATGTTACGGTCAGGGTTCCCGAATCCAAATATTCTTCCTTCCTTGCAAGTGTTGAGGATCTGGGGGAAGTAACATCTAAAAGTGTAAATGCACAGGATGTCACGGAAGAATATATCGATGTAAATGCACGTCTGGATAATCTTCAAAGACAGGAAACCCGCCTTCAGGAAATACTTAATATGACCGTAACAGTTGAAGAGGTTCTCAGTGTGGAAAAGGAACTTGGAAGGGTGCGTGGTGAGATTGAAAGCCTTACGGGAAGATTGAACTATCTCGAAGACCGGATCAAGTTTTCAACCATAAATATCCATGTCACAGAACCAAGACCAATTAGTCGTTCATGGGGAATCAGGGATGCGTTATCCGAATCTGTCAATGGATTCATTTCAATGGTGAATGCTTTGATAGTACTTGTGGGATATGTTCTGCCACTGCTGATCATTGTGGCATTTTTCGGCGGAGCATTTGTACTATTAAGGAGAAGGTTGCATAGCTAAACTATTTCCCTGCTGATCAGGATTGTATAAGTTTTGTTGATGTTTTACTATCAGCAAAATTTATTTATTTATCTAATTTAGTTCTATTAATTATTCATTTGTCGTTTATTCCTTTGCATTGAGTAAGTATATATAATCACATCAAAATAGCAGGTAAAATATGACTGACTCTACTCCTGTGTCTGAAATAGGTGAGCGTTCACTTATAAAGCGTTTATCCGGTATTTTCAATAAGGGTTGCAATCCTGACGTTCGCATCGGATCTGGAACTGATGATTGTGCAGTTGTTGACATATCTGATGATGAGTATATGGTGATAACAACTGACATGTTACACCGGAAAACAGATTTTCCTCTTCAGATGACTCCCTGGCAGATAGGTTGGATGTCAGCTGCTGTGAATTTCAGTGATGTGGCTTCTATGGGTGCGCGTCCAATAGGTTTTCTTTCTGCCATGGGCTTTTCCAAAGATACGGATACTTTCTTTGTTGAAGAAATATCCAGGGGGATGGATGATTGTGCTAAATTCTGTGGCACTTCAGTTATAGGTGGGGATATTGACACCCATGATGAACTAACTATTACTGGTACTGCACTTGGCAAAGTCAAAAAATCTGAGCTGCTGACCCGAAAAGGTGCAAAGGTCGGTGACAAGGTTTGTGTGACAGGTTTTGCAGGTTCTGCCGGAGCCGCACTCCATGCAATTGAGAATAATATTACTATTCCTGACAGTCTTCTCAATAAACTGCTTACGCCTGTTCCTTGTGTTAGCGAAGCAATGAAACTTGCGAGTTCCGGTGCTGTAACATGTATGATGGATACAAGTGATGGTCTGGCAATGTCACTGCATGATCTTGCTGATCTGAACGGGGTGGGTTTCAGTATAGAGGAGGATTCTTTGCCGATACAGGCTGAGATCTCTGAGTTCATAAGTTCTGATCCTCATCTTCTTACAGAATTTGCACTTTATACCGGAGGGGACTTTGAATTACTATTCACAGTTTCTCCTGATAAACTGAAAATTGCTCAAAGCGTGTGTTATTTAAATGTTATAGGTGATGTAGCTGAGGAGGAAGTTGGTACTATCATTAGGTGCCGCAATGAGGAAAACTCGACTATAAATCGAAAAGGTTATCTACAATTGGGGGATTAAGATTAAGCATGATTAGTTTACGTTGTTTATACTTTAAGGAAGTTTTATAATGCAAAAGAAATTCAAATTGATTTTAATCGGATTAATTTTATTGGCAATTACAGGTGTGACAAATGCTGTACCAGCAATCACTCCTACTCCAGCAGGCTCATCATTTACGACATTTACAAATGATTTACCTTATGATTTCAGCGTTTCTATAAATGAAAGTGCCAATGTCACTTGGTATGTTGATAATACGTCTGTTAAGTCTGTTGTTAATCAGACCAGCGATACATATTCAGCTACTGAACCAGTAGGTGAGCATAATGTAACTGTATTTGCAACTAATTCCAATGGTAGCTCTTCATTTAAATGGACATGGACCGTGAATGAATCTGTATTAATTAATTCTTCGTCCCCTGATTCAGATCCCTCAACTATTGTAGGCGATTCACAAGTATTTACAGTAGATACAAATCAGATAGCTAATATTATTTGGTATATAAACGGTGCTGAAATTCAAACCAATACTTCACAGACATCTGCCAACTATACAAATACTACTGCCCCAGTAGATACATACACTGTGAAGGCAACTGCAAGCAATGCAAATGGAAGTGCTGAAAAAATTTGGACATGGGACGTTACGGCAACTCCTGCTCCATCAATAACTCTTGATGATCCTTCTTCAACAACAGTTTCTGATAATACGGGTGATTCAAGAACCTTTAAAGTTTCAATCAATCAACCTGTCAATATTACATGGATGTTAAATGGTACATCCATTGGTACTAACAATTCAGTTAACACTTCTTCTCATACATTTGATTCTGCCCCAGAAGGAAATCACAATCTTACAGTATATGTAGAAAATGCTAATGGTACTGATCAAGAAAAATGGGACTGGAATGTTACTACAAGTGGACCTGACACAACTGCTCCTGGAAGCGTAAGTTCTCTGGAAGTTGATGAGAAAGGAACTGACTGGATAAAGTGGAAATGGACTAATCCAACTGATTCAGATTTTGATTACAGTATGGTTTACATAGGTGATAAGTTTATTGAAAATGTATCCACTGAGTACTATACAACAGCAAGTAACTTGAGTGCAAGTACCAATTACACTATAAAACTTCATACAGTTGATGATTCAGGTAACATTAATACTACAGATGTTACAAATACAACAAAAACATACCCAAAAACCTATTTCACTGGCGACAGGATATGGGATGGTGACAATGCTGATCAGTCGCGTGATAACTACACCTGGGATGCAAAGAGTTTTTCTGGATTTTTCTATGACCTGGAATCAGGGCTAAGTTCTGAGAGTCTGACCATTTCTAATATTCGTCGTACACTGCGTGAGGGAGATATTCTCTATAAAACATCACCAGTTGATACAGATTTCGAGCACAGTGATTGGGGTTCGTATCAGGTTATCGGTTTTATGGCAGAGGAATACTTTGCAGGGTATACAGATAATACAAGTATTGCTGGTGTTGATGAACTAAGCCTGATATCTTCAGGTCAGTTGTCAAAGATCCTTATTAATAATGATGAGAAAGAGACTGTATATTCAGGTTCATCTATCATACTTGAGGATGGTTACGAGCTTAATATAGTTCAAGTTGATTTGAACGGTGACCAGGTATTAGTGACCCTTACAAAAGATGGTGATGAAGTGGACACTGGTATTGTATCTTCTAATGATGATTATGTCTATAAGGAAGATCTTGGTGATGCTGATGATGTTATAATACTCGTCGTTCATTTTAACCAAATCTTCCAGGGACGAGAATCAAACATGGTGGTTGTGGAAGGTTTTTTCCAGATATCTGATGAGTATCTGGAACTTGAAAGTGGTGACTCCTACGGTGATATGGAGATAACATCAATCAGTGACACACTTATTGAAATGGAAAATGACGGTTCAGTTTCACTTTCCAAAGGAAAGTCCATAAACCTTATGGGTAAGATAAAGCTCCTGGTTGCTGACAACGATGATCTCAGGTTCGCACCAGTCGTAGACATGTCAGAGCCTGGTACATATGAGCTTCGTGGTACTGTTGCAGAAGAAAATGAACTTCTTACATGGACTCCACTGAACTTTGAAGGTTTCTATTATGATATTGATGAAGGAATACAGACAGAAACCCTTGAATTAACAGCCATCTCAGGAAGGTCAATTGCATCAGGTAAACTTGTATACACAAGTACTCCTGCATCCGTTGAATTTGAACACTCTGAATGGGGTAAGTTCAATGTGATGGGTTTTATGGCTGAGAAGTACTTTGCAGGTTACACTACTGCTACAGATATTGCTGGTGTCGATGAATTAAATCTCATTTCCGATGGTCAGTTATCTAAAGTACTGGTGGATGAGGATTCTAAAGTTTCAGTCTCCTCCGGGTCTGAACTTGTTCTTGAAGAAGGTTACACTTTGCAGATCGTGCAAGTTGACGTGAACGGTGAAAGTGTCCTCATCGATTTGTATAAAGATGGAGATAAAGTGGATACTGACATTGTTTCTGCAAATGACGATTATGTATTTGAGAAGGAACTTGGGGATGCAGATGACGTACCTATAATCATAATACACTTCGATGAAGTCTTCAGCGGACGTGAAAGCGATGCTATATTTGTAGAGGGAATGTTCCAGATATCTGAAGATTACATTACCCTGGAAACCGGTGAAAAATATGGAGATATGGAAATCGATAGCTTTGGTGACTCAATTGTGATGTCAAACGATAAGTCGATCTCCCTTAACAAAGACAAAGAAATTAAACTGATGGACAATGTCAAGATAAAGGTAGCAGATTCTAATACACTCAGATACTACCCATATGTCGAAGTAAAAACAGCAGCTTCTGAAACTCTGAATGTTGAACTGAGCCAATCCACTGTGGTGCAAGGTGAGGAAATAACTATCACCGTAAATGCACGTGGTGCATCAATTGCTGATGCCACTGTTAAGGTTGAAGGTAGAACAATTGGAACAACTGATTCCGATGGAACTCTGGTTCACAGTTTTTCAGAGTCAGGCACTTTTGAGATAACGGTTGAAAGGGACGACTATGCCACAGGTTCAGAAGATATTGAAGTTATAGGTAAGGACGATGAGACCAAAAAGATGAGTATTGAGGTCTCACCGGATGAGGTCTATGAAGGCACATCAATGACCATATTTGTTCTAAAGGCAATTGGCGGAGATGGGATACCAGATGCAACTGTCACATTTGATAAGAAGATTATTGGTACAACAGATGATGATGGTACCATAAGCTATACCGCAACAGAGGCCGGAACACACAAGATAACTGCTAGTAAATCAGGTCTTCTTGATGCAGAATTCGATCTTAGGGTAGACGAACTTGCAGCTAAATTTGAATTCAGCAACATTATGATAACTCCGCTTGAAATAAAGCAGGGTAAAGAAGCTACTATCAGTGTCGATGTCGTCAATACTGGTACTGATGCAGGCGATTACAATGTGAACCTTAAGGTCAATGATGTGGTTGTTGATTCACAGCTTATCAGTCTCTCTGTTGGTAATTCAACTACCATTGAGTTCTCTCATGTAGAGGAAGAGCCAGGGACCTATGAGGTGGAAATTGGTGGCATTACAACTACATATGAGGTATTTGAAAAATCCAGTACCTGGCTATATATACTTGGAGCAATCTTGCTGGTAGCAATAGGAGGAATTGCTTACTTATTCACAGCAGGTGGATGGACTGTGGAAATAGCACAGGCAAAAGTAGCTGAAGCAATAGAATCAATAAAAGAGTTAGTCGGAAATATCCGATAAACTCTTTTTAACTTATTTTTTTTGCCACAAGCTCTATAGCTTCTAAAAGACTGTTCTTTGGCATTATTGTGGCAACCGGGATCCTTAATATTTTTTCAACAGTGGGACTTACTATTGGTGCACACACCAGAGCTTTTGCACCATCTCTTTCAGCCTTGATCGCGGCGATAATGGCTTCTTCCATGGTAGTCGCAGAGTATTCTCTTATGGTGCAAAGACTTCCGCATACTTTTTTTTTGTTTCACTGATATTATCAAGTACCGGTCTGGCAGCAATTATGGCAATGAACTCTCCTTTTTCTGAGCCATCAAGTTTTTTTATCGTTTTTATTATCTGCCTCAATGTTTTGACATTTGGCTCCCTTTTTCCAGACATTATCTTATAAAAGGTGCTTGCAGGAATGTTTGCATGCTTGGCAAATTCTGCCATATTCATATTCAGGTCTTCCTTTATGGTGCTGTAAAGGATTTTCCTGAAATCTTCATCGGACTCAAAAACAGCAACTATTATTTTATCAGCAACACTCATTTCCATACACCTGTAATTTTTAGTATCCTATAACGGATAAGGTGTGGCTATAATTAATACTTTTAGGCAATCGAGCTCATGAAATGAGAAATATATATAACGTATTGGAAGCTGAGTTCAGTTTACCTAATTATTGCTTAAGGTGATGATGTGAATTATAAACAGACAATCAAAGTAAGTTCCACTTTATTTTTTGTTATTGCTCTTATAGCAGCAGTATTCATCTCAGGATGTACTGAGCAAACTACAGAGCAGGACGGACAAGCAGAAAACATTACAGAGCTCACATTTGGCTATCAGCCAAGCACCCATCAGATAGCATATATCACTGCAAGGGAAAAAGGATGGTGGCTCGAAGACCTTGCACCTTACGGAGTAGAGAAGATAAGTGACAATGTCTTCAGTTCTGGTGCACCTGAAATGAAATCCATGTTGGCAGGGAATATCGATGTTGCTTATGTAGGCGCAGCACCTGTCATTTCAGCTCTTGCAACAGGCCTGGATGCAAAGATCGTAGCTGCAGTTCAGACACAGGGTTCTGACCTTTTGCTTCGAACTGGGCTTGCTTATGAAAGTCCACAAGATCTTAAAGGACTTAAGATAGCAACCTTCCCTTCTGGTACGATACAGGACACTATAATAAGAAACTGGCTGAAAGAGAACGATATTGACCCAGAAACAGATGTCCAGATCCTTGGAATGGGGCCCGGGGATGCAATGACCGCTATCTCTGCAGGACAGGTAGATGCAGTATTCCTTCCACATCCTTCACCTTCACTGATCGAAAGTGACGGTACGGGCAGAACGATAGTATCATCCGGTGAAATGCTTCCGGACCATGCATGCTGTGTTATTGCTGTAAGCGGCAAAATAATAAGGGAACACCCTGACCTAGTCCGGCAGGTAGTAAAGACCCATGTGCGGGCAACAGAATACAATTCAGAGAACTTGGATGAAGCAGCACAGATATTTGCTGATGATCAGGATTGGGACATAGAAATTGTGAAAAAGTCATTGAACGACTGGGATGGTGCCTGGATCGCAGACCCTAACCTTATAGTCAACTCCACAGTGGATTATGCACAGGTGCAGTATGAGTTGGGATACATAAGTAAATCTCTTACAAAGGATGAGATTTTCGATCTGAGCTTCTATGATGCTCTTGATCAATGATCTCTTTTTTTTTATTTTTATATTAATTTAAATATAGGTAAACATTTTTATTTTATACTAACATAAATATAGGTAAACATTCCTATTAGGAAAACAGTTTTATTGTTTGTCTGGACTTACTTATCTACAATTTACGGAGAAGCCATGATACAAAAATATCTTCAGATTCTGAACAAGAAACGCGTGGAAATTCTCTCCATATTCTCTGCCATAATTGTCTGGCTGCACAAGAAACGTGTGGAAATTCTCTCCATATTTTCTGCCATAGTTGTCTGGCAGATCATAGCTGCCTATATTGTTCAGAACAAGTTCTTCCTGCCAAGTTTTACGGATACTGTTTTTGCATTTATAGAAATAATAAGCAGGGATGCTAACCTGGCCATCATGGGCCTTGATATGCAAGTTCCTGTTCTGTTTCTGGACCTTCTTTACAGTCTTATGTATTTCGGGATAGGTTTACTTAGTGCACTTGCAATTGGCATCCCCATAGGAATGATAATGGGATGGTTCCCTACAATTGAACGTATGTTAGATTCTCTGGTCGAACTAATAAGGCCTATTCCTCCGCTTGCCTGGATTCCATTTGCGATTATATGGATAGGACTTAATCCGTTTGCAGCAGGCTTTCTTATATTCATAGGTGCGGTATTTCCCATTATGATCAATACATTTACAGGTTTTAAGGGTGTTTCAAAGGTCTATGTAGAGGCTGCAAAGGTGCTTGGATGCAACACTAATATGGAACTGATACGCTACGTGGCTCTGCCTTCTGCCCTGCCTTCAATTGCTGCAGGTATCAGGATTGCCATGGGAGTTGGCTGGATGTGTCTTGTTGCTGCGGAAATGTTTGGTGTGGGCAGGTACGGTCTTGGTTACCAGATGTGGCGTAGTTCTGATCTACACAGAATGGACTTTGTACTTGTTTACATGCTGATCCTTGGTTTCCTTGGATTGTTAATAGACAGATTGTTGCGGTATTATATCGATGGTAAGCTTCTCAAATGGCGTAAAGGGGTCGTGATATAAATGGGAAGGTTAAAAGTGAGTAATGTCACCCGCAGATTCATAAAAGATAAAAACGACTTTGTACTTGCACTTGACAATATCTCCCTGGATGTCGCTGATAAGGAGTTTGTCTGCTTCGTGGGTCCATCTGGTTGTGGAAAAACCACATTGCTCAGGATCGTGGCAGGTCTGGATAAACCGGATGAAGGCGAGATCTTTCTGGATGATAAAAAGATCGAAAATCCGGGCCCTGACAGGGGTATGGTTTTCCAGGAATATTCTCTCTTTCCATGGAAAACGGTTATTGATAATATTATATTCGGTCCGCAGATGAGTGGGATAAAAAAGAAAGATGCACTTGAGCATGCTGAAAAATATCTGGAACTGGTTGGACTCCAGCAATTCAGGGATAGTTATCCATATGAGTTGTCAGGCGGTATGAAACAGAGAGTGGCCATTGCAAGAGCCCTCGCAAACGAACCTTCGGTTCTGCTTATGGACGAACCTTTCGGTGCATTGGATGCTCAGACGCGCAATATTCTCCAGCAGGAACTCCTGGGAATATGGTTAAAAAAACATATCACTATTCTTTTTGTTACACATAGTGTTGATGAGGCTGTGTTCCTTGCTGATAAAATAGTATTGATGAGTGCACGTCCCGGTAAAATAAAGGAAATAATTAATATAGACTTGCCAAGGCCCCGAGATAGAACAAGTCTTGAAGCAAATGTGCTTCGTGACAGGATTTTGAAATCTCTTCTAGAGGAACAAAAGAAATAATGATTTTTGTGTTCATTCGGAACGCACAATTACTTTTGTTCCAGATTCTATCTCTTTTATACTGACTTTTCCAACAAGTTCCATTGTGCTGTTTGCTTTTGCAAATTTGATCTTACAACCGGGGCGTACAAGCATTTCTTTTTCTGCAATTGCTGAACCATTGATCTCTACAGAGTCTAATATTCTAAGTTCACCTGAAGCTTCAACATTGCCATTGATGTCTGATTTTGAACCTATAATAATTTTATCCGCTATTATATTCCCTTTCACAAAAGTTCCTTTTCCAAGTTCCAGGCTACCTTTCACATTGAGATCCTTCCAGAAATTAGAACCTGCTCCAACTATAAAGTTTCCGTCAATGTTGACATCTTCTTCAAAAAATGTTTTTTTGCCAGCAATATAAGTATTAGATTTCTCATGATATTTGATCGTATTTTCACTCATCTTGGCTCACTCTGTCTAATCCAATAGTTTTTTCTAATTATAAATGCTACCCAAAATCTCAAAATTCTATTTTAACTCTAAGTCTGAATTCAGGTTTAACTGTTATTTTTTTAATAGGCTTTATATACAATAAAACACAACATAATAAGTATTATATATTATACATTCGATATAATTACATGTATCTGGTTACTATTAATGTAGATTTTCTACAACGTGTTTGCCAGGTTCATAGGTGTATAGATGGCCACAAAAAAAGAAAGACTCGATTTTTCGGATGACGGGAGTGTTGACTCTCTCACTGTAGAAAATTCGGTACAAGGACTCGCCAATAAGATTCCTTTCAAAGATATTGAGCGTTCACAAGCTTTTTTTGACCTTCTGGATTCCTTTATATTTCTTATTGATGAAAATAGCCATATAATTCTGGCAAACAAAAAAGCACGAAAATTTTTAGGCTTTGAGGATAAAGAACTTGCAAACATCATTTTTCCAGAAATATGTATTCCAGAAGATGAAAAGGAAAATGTCCTTTCATTTTTCACTTCTCTTTTATCTAATGATAAAGTTGAATCTCAGGTTTTAGAAACATCAATAATTGGTCTTGATGGTATTCCAAAAAGTTTTAGTATAAACACAAGTTTGTTGAAAGATACAATTTCTTCAAAAAAGGCAGTTCTTTTATCCTGTGCAGATATTTCAAAGCAAAAAGAGTCTGAATCACATCCACTTCCTGCTGCTGATAATATATTTACTCATCTGGATTCCATTCCTTATGCACTGATACTTTCAGATCATAGGGGAATGATTACTTTCTGGAACCGGAATGCAAGCATACTCTTTGGATATGAGCTGGGTGAGATACTCGGAAAACCGATTAGTCTTATAATGCCAAAACGATATCGTAAGGCACATGAAGGCTGGGATGAACTTATATCTATTGGTAAATCACCTGTGGTGGGTAGAATAATTGAAGTTACCGGTTTACGCAAAAACGGTACGGAATTCCCTATAGAATTAGCAATCACAACAACAAGAGTAAAAAGTGAGATTTTCCATGGCGCTATTATCAATGATATCTCCAAAAGAAAAATGAAAGATAGGTTGATGACTATTTCCAAGAACAAATATCGCATGATGTTTGAAAAATCACCACTGGGCATTTTCCATTTTGATGAAAAAGGTATAATAACCCAGTGTAATGAAAATTTAGTGAGGATTATGGGTGTTCCTGAAGAAAGTGTTATTTCTTCGATTATCGGGTTTAATATCGTAGAATCATTTAATGATGATAACTCTCTCAAAAAAGCCATTAAGCAAGTGCTAGCAGGAATTTCTGCAAGTTATGAAGATGATTTTTCTTCTCCATTCTCTGATAAGATCATTCCTATTAAAGCAGAATTTAGTCCTGTTATATCTGATGAAGGTAAGTTCATGGGCGGTGTATGTGTTGTTGAAGACTTTACTGAGCGCAAGGCTGCAGAAAAAGCCCTTAATCAGTATGCTGAAGACCTGGCACAGGCCAATGAGGAGCTAACATCTCTTGACAGGATGAAAGATGAGTTCCTGTCTAATCTGAGACATGAACTAAAAACTCCGCTTATTCCTATCAAAGGCTACAGTGAACTGATGTATGAAGGCGCACTGGGGGAGCTGAACCAAAAGCAGAAAGATGCCATGGAAAAAGTAATGCTTAGTTCCGAAAGGCTAAAGAGGCTGATAGATTCCCTGCTTTATGTCAGTATTACTGAAGGTGGTAATGTCGAATACACTTTCCTCCCTCTGAGAATATCTGAAGTGATAGATTCAGCGATACGTGACAGATATCCTGAGATTGCCAGTAAGAGGCATGAAATTGAAAGGTCCATTCCATCTGACATACCACTAATAGAGGGTGATCTGGAATATCTTCAAGAAGTATTTGTAAATGTAATTGATAATTCAGTAAAGTTTACGCAGGAAGATGGGAAGATAGAGGTATCTGTTGTTCTTCAGGAAGATAAAAAAATACACATAAAAATTAGTGATAATGGCATAGGTATTTCTGAAGAAAATCTCCCCCTGATATTTAACCGATTCTATCAGGCTGACGGTTCATCGACTCGTAAGTATGGAGGCAATGGTCTTGGTCTCTATATATGTAAAAAGATAATTGTGGCTCACAATGGACAAATGTGGGCTGAGGGTAAAGAGGGTGTAGGAACTGATATTCACATACTTTTGCCTGTAAAATAATATTTTAGGCATTGTTAATTAAACATATTTATCTCTTTATTCCTGTACTTCATTAAGAGAAGAACATAATATTTTAACATTTCAAGACTCTTGGTATAACACTTTGTCTTTCTTCTCAATCTTGCCAGAAAGTGCCTGAATATACTATTATATCCTTCAACAGTATATGTTTCAGCTTTTGATCGAGTATGGATGTTTTTTGGAATAAATTCTGCATATGCCTTCCAGTGGTCGGTCATCACTTCTCCAATATCCTTGTTCTTTATCTTTTTCCAGAGCTTTTGTCCTGTTTTCGTCCCCCTGTTACCAAAAGAGCAGT
>Ga0265295_1001235_pt1 | contig 46065 bp, 44 predicted proteins | sample Munlansysbiofilm_FD_192503 | JGI IMG/M metagenome (GOLD analysis project Ga0265295, IMG submission 192503) | Leachate microbial communities from a municipal landfill in Southern Ontario, Canada - Methane capture system biofilm | ecosystem: Engineered > Solid waste > Landfill > Unclassified ...
CGTAACACCTGGTCAGACAAAGCCGCTTACGATGCCGCTGCACAAGTATTAACGGCTAAGTTTGTAGACAACTTCAAGAAATTTGAAGTGGCTGATGCGATCAGAAATGCAGGTCCGCAGCTGTAATGTCCAAGGCATAATAAATAGCCTGAGATTACAGTGAATAATTAAGCTGAGCCTTGAGTCTACAAGGCTCAGCTTTTTTGTTTTAATAAGAACAAATTATGTAGCTAAAAAGCATGATATATATCTCGATCGTCTGTATTTTATTCGCTGTAATTTTTGTTTTTAAGCATAAGGTAGCATTTAAGCTGCCTTTTTTGACCTTGGCCAGCTTGCTTATCGGTCTTTTGCTTAGCATTGCCTATGGTGTGGCAGATTATTTTACCGATCAAGGTATTGATGAGTCGATTATTTATCATCTCCGTTATGGTTTAGGTGAGGCGGGCTTTGCAGAGTATATTCTGCCTATTGGGCTAACAGTTATTGCGCTGATTGCGCTAGCAGTATTGTTTTATTACTTTATTAAAAACATCAGCAGGCGGCAGAAAGATCGTAGCGCTAAAAATAAACTCGCCCATGTCCCAATTTTTTTAGCCCTTTTAGCGATTGGCTTCAATCCAGCCTCGAAAAATATCTATAGCTTAGTCAGTGCGGAGTTTTCTAGCCAGACTATTAATAATGAAGAATATATAAAAGTAAGTGAAAAGTTTGTTAAAGAACCATTAAACCTAATCTATATCTACGCTGAGTCTCTTGAAGAGACATACTTTGACGAGAAGTTATTTCCTGGATTGATGCCTAACCTCAATAACGTGCGTAATAAAGCAATAGTGTTTAAAGACGTCGCTCAAGTAACTCACTCTGGGTGGACTATTGCAGGAATGGTTGCATCGCAATGTGGAGTCCCGTTGTTTAGTGCATCTCAAGGCAACGCAATGTCTGGCATGCCGCAGTTTTTAAGCGGCGCTACTTGTTTAGGTGACGTACTAAGCCGTAACAAGTATGCACTTTCTTATCTTGGTGGCGCTTCATTGGAGTTTGCAGGCAAAGGGCACTTCTATAAAACACATGGTTTCTCGTCCGTACAAGGACGTGAAGAGCTGAGAGAGCAGCTCGTTGATACGAATTACACTTCAGCGTGGGGGCTGTATGACGACAGTTTGTTTAGTATTGCTAAGCAGACACTCGCTAAACAGGCTTCACAGAACAACCCATTTGCTTTATTTATACTCACCTTGGGCACACACCATCCTAGAGGGCATCTATCAGCCAGTTGTACGGATTATAATTACGCCGATGGCGACAACGCGATGTTAAATGCAGTGCATTGCTCAGATGCTTTGATCAGTGAACTCATAGATTACATTCAAAGCAATGGACTTGATGAGAATACGTTGATCGTTATTGGCTCCGATCATCTAGCAATGAAAAATACAGCCTCAGGTTTACTGAACCAAGGCGACCGTAAAAATATGCTGATAATGATTCCGCCTGACTTACCAGAAGGGCGAGTGATCAATACACCCAGTTCGATACTTGATGTATCAGCAACAATCTTACCGCTGATAGGTTTTGAAACAGAGGCGCTAGGTTTTGGGCGTAATATTTTGAATGACAAGACACCTCAATTGATTGAACAGCATGAAAGTTTTAATAGTTACCTTAACTCAGCGAGTGCTTTAGTCGCATCTTTTTGGCAATACCCGCAAGCAGTAAATGATATACGTTTTGATGATGAAAAAAGCCAAGCGTATTTTGGTGAGCAAAGCATTAATTACCCCGCGCTCTTTTTGATTGATGATAACAATGCAACTGAGCAAGTACTTTTCGAGTTCAACTCGGATAAAAAGCTGAGTGGGTATTTACAAGCACAAGAGCAGGGACGAAAAATTCTTTGGATTGATCAGTGCACTAAGCTGAATGCTGTTTTTGAGTCTGTTGAGCGGCCAAATGAGCAGGCAAGCTGTGTCGCCATTGGTCGCTTAGGCAGTGAAAAGGTGTGGGTTGAACAGCTGCAAGGAAAACCTGCAATAACCAAAAATGAAATAAAGGCACTGCTGGCAAAAGAGCAATCCACAGTAAGCTTGGATCGCTATTTAAAACATATCAAAGTATTAAGTAGGCTTGCAGCTACGGGTAGTAACGCAGACACTTATCAAGTGTTGCCGAAAGACTCGACCTATCAATCTATTTTTGTAAAGTCTGCAGCTGGTTTGGCTGGTGGTGAGTCGTTCATTACTTACATAGATGATTCGGTTGAAACAAAGCTGCAAGGTTTTAGTCGAGGTTTGAATCTGATTGGTTTCACTCAAGGACAGCCTGCAGAAATTATTCATCAGTTTGACACCTGCCAAGCAGCGGGTAGTTTTCGTGATGATGAGAACATAGTGGCTGTTCTAGACCAGCATCAGCATGACTTTTATTTGCTGGTCGCACAGGACAGTACAATATGCAGCAGTGATGAGGCGTTGCGACACTTCATGCTTGGCAGTCGCTTAGAGTTATGGTCCAAACTGGTTTGGCGTCAAGCTTACGCTGCAATCATTTATCAAGATGGCACAGCATTAGAGTTGCTTGGTGAAAATGATCAGTCTGTTAACGTTATTTTGAAATAACAATTCAACCTTGAAAGACAATATGATTAATAGAGCGAAAAGATTCTTAAAGGCGCACGTTGAAAAAATTCAGCTGAAACGGCGTAAACGCGAGACACCTACAATAAAAAATACTATTCCAGAGGCTCCTAAGGCAATTGATGGTTTACAGTTTTTTATCGACGTTATAGCGAGAGGTGAAGTTGCTGGTAGCCTTGAATTGGAAGGCTGGCTGTATAGTCCAGCGGCATCATATTGCTTGACTGTTGAAGTCGATAATCATGCTATTGCTACGTTTCAACCGGATTTTGTGCGCCAAGATGTCTGCTCAGCGTTCCCTGAAATGGATAAAGAGCGCAATACAGGTTTTAAGTTGCACGTCCCAATCGCACGCGATCAATTCAGTCAACGCGGGGCCAGCCAAGTTAAGCTATTTTATGTCAGTGGTGAGGTTAAAAAATTGTTGGTCAGTAGTGCTGTTTTTCATGCTGACAGCTATGCCCAAGCCAAGACAGACGTTACTCGTACTTTTTACTTTACAGTTGCCAGCAGTAATATCAGTTTAGGTGGTTTTGGCGACTTTAAAGAGAAACTGGCGCCGTTTGCGATTGGTTATTGCCAGCTTGGGTTTATGGCTCCCGTACTGTATATGCGTAGCACCTTAGGGGCGCAGCATGATTGGCAATTTGATTCTGACTTTGATGAGAGCCGCAAACAAGCCAATGGCAAGCTGGTAATCGCTGATTCCTTACGCAGCATTTTAGATTACGCTGTTGAGCAACAGATCCCTTGTGTTATTGGGCTTAATGGTGGGATATGGGGCGATGCGGCGGGCAGTTGTCCAGAATGGGATTTAACCGACCATTTGGAAGAAGATGAAATAAATTGCCAGTGGAATCAGCGCGATGAAGTGATGCCAGATGATTATTTAAAGCATCTGACGGGTGCAGAGTCAGCCCCTGAACTGTCTCGCGCATTAACTTTAAATCACTATAACAAGAGTGTGCGTAATTATAAAAAGCGCAACTTACAGCAGGCTGCACAGCACATTGTAGAGTTTGCTCAGCAACATCCGCAGCTTTATATCGGTAGCAATCTTGATCCGGATTGCTACCATAATCCTTTTTTTGAGGGCGGGCAGTGGTATGACTTTAATCCGCAAACGCTTGAGCAATTCAGAGATTGGCTAGCGGGGACAGGCGTCTACCAAGAGGAACTTAAACACTGTATAGAGCATTCAGTGTTTAGCTTGTCGGAATTAAATCGTTACTTGCGAACAAGTTATCAAGACTGGTCAGAGGTTGTGCCGCCTCGGCACTTACATTGCACGCCTTGTAGCGAAATCGATAAAAAAGCACTGACGCTTTGGGAGCAGTTTAGGCGTCATATTATACACCGTCACTATAGTGACCTGAGTGAATGGCTCGTTGCTGCTGGATTACCAGAGCGAATGGTTTTTTCTTCGCAGGGCTTTACTTCGCCGCGTGGGCGTATTGATCCTTTTGCACTTAAACTCAACAGCCCAGTTAAAAATTACGATTCAGGCGGTATGTCCCTAGAAGGAAGTAAGCCTGAGAAAGGGCATGTGGGTGCAATTTTGTATGGTGAAAGTGCACGTAATGCAATTAATACAGAAAACACATTATCGTTTTTTGAAAATATTCAAAAGCTGGACCCTGACTGGGCTGTGGTTGAGTTTAACCCTGCTGACTTACGTGATGATGCCCAAGCTTTACCTGATTATGGTTATTCTTGGGCTTGTTTGCGCGAAATGTTCAACCATGGCGCACGTTTTGTGAACTTGATGGCTTGGAATGGCAGCAGTGGTAACGACCAAGGTCAGCAGGGCTTTAATGCGCATATGGCTTTACGTGATACAGCGTTTGAACTGGCAGTGATCGATTTTATGTTGATGTATGTAGATATAGCCCGTGGTGAGCAGTGCTACACCTTTGGTACGCAGCGCTATGCTTGCTTGGATGGGTGGAGTGCTGAGTGTGGAAAGTTAAGCACCACTACACAGGGGTTGCAGATAGAACTGCGCAATGATTGCATTGAACTGTGTGCACCGCAACCCTATTTGTATGGTGGTACCGAGTCGATCAAGATTGAGTTTGTGGGCACTGCTGTCACACAAGATCTAAAGGCCAGTCTAGAAGTAAATGGCTCTGAGTTTGAGAGTAAAGGACAGTTTCAGCAGCAAGATACTAACGGGCTGACTTTATATCGGCTCACTCCAATGCAGCCATTGCCGAATGAAATTGAGCGGTTAAAACTGCGTATAACAGTGTCGAGCGCAGTTAAAATATTGCAGATTAATAGAATAATATTTTCGCGATAAATGTATACCCTTGATTGCTGAGACGAGTGGCTAGTCCCCTATTATGGATGACTGTTATTCCACTGTTCTTGCTTAGCATCACGCAGAATACGGTAGTGGTTCAGCCAGTTGATCACGTCCTGCTGCTGGTCTTGGTTTAAGCCTTTAGAATCAGACATGCTGGTTTTATCACCCGCCAGCTTTATAGTGCCTTCGCCATTCGGGCAGAATACATTGACCAGATCACGAGAATCACCGCGCCCATGAAAGATACAGCGTGGCGCTGTTTCAACCGGCGCAAGCAGGTCGCGTATGCCATATTCACCGCAAAACTCATTCGATGTCGAGCGCTGCATGGTATCGAGTAAATCTGTATGGTGATACAGGGTCTCAACAGCACCTTGGGGGGCGCCAGGGCCAATTAGAATCGCAGGGATTTTGGACAGTGCTGCGCGTTTGAGCAAGTTCAATTCATCTTTTCCAACGGGCATCATTGCCCTGTGGTCGCTGATGATCAGTAAGCGCCCATGTTCAAAGTAGTTACGCGCTTTAAGTGCCTGGTAAAAATCAGCAGCGGTATCGTCCATATAGCGAAACACCGCCTTGCTATCGCGCTCACCTGTGTGAGGGTGCACATAAGGGTGATGTGAAGAAACGTTTTCAATCACGACTAAATAAGGATCACGCTCGGTCGGGCTCTGGCTATCTTCAACCTCATCTAAATGTTGCAATGAGCGTTTGTACAGAGCCTCATCAGGCGCTGCGCCAAAGTGCATACGTTTCATACCGTCATAGAATGGATGGTCGTGCCCTTCTATATAATCAAAGCCAATATGCTCAAGCCATTGGTTCTTATTAGAAAAATCTAAGTTGCCTGTCGTTAAAAATGAAGTGTAGTAGCCATTTTTTCTAAGTAGTTTAGGCAGTGTTCTGTCGTAGCCCCATGCTGTTACAAACGGCGTCCGTGTTTTGCCCGTGCTTAACAGTTCTACACCGCCTAGCATGCCCATTAAACCTTCGTTTGTAGTAAAACCGCTTGCATGCATATTTAAATAGTAAGTGTTTTGTTGAGCGATTGCATCGAGCCTAGGTGTCCAGTCGTTTATACCGCTGAATAATGCACTCTGGTAGGGTGACCAAGACTCTAAAATGAGTACGATTAAGTCATAGCGTTCATTATGGCCCGGTGTGCAGCTGGGCGTTTGCACGTTGTTTGCAGTTGCTATTACTTTGCGAACGGTCTTTTCACCGTATGCTGTTGTTTCGCCACGCTGTAGGTTAATTGCAACTACATTAACTAGCGCCCAGTTATGTACATACTGAGTTGTAGGGATAAACATAGAAGCTATAAAACTAACAAATAGAGTGGCGACGAGTGCAGTGTTAGTACGCCGTGATAGCAGTGTTAGCGAAGGCCAAATCAGTAATAAAACAACTGCAATAATCACTGCTGACGTACTGAGGATAACGCTACTACTGCTAATGAAATCGGTACTGATTAAATGTTCAGCAATGATGACACTTTGTTTTAGAAAGACCAACGCATCGTTAAGCAGTAAGCGAGTGGATAGCTCCTTGTGTACGACAAGGTCAGAGATAAATATAAACAGTGCCAGCATGCCAATCAGTCGAAAAGCGCGGCTTAAAATCCTGTTCTTTAAGCTAAACCCTAACAGCATCGCCAGCACTAAAAATAGTAAATGCGGTAGGTCGTGGATAAAAACACTTTGATTAAAACAGCCTGAACAACCTACAGCGGCGCCGTAAGTCTGATCAATTGAGGTCATTCTTACATACATAAGTGCGATCAGTGCAACGATAGGTGTACACGCAATCGTCAGTCCCGGCCAATTTTTGAGAATCGTTTTTTTAGAGAATGGTTTCATGCGGGTTTCCTAAGCTTATGCGAGTGCTGAAGACAAGTAACATGCGAATAGGTTGCTTGATGTGAAAACTAATAATGATGTGTAACTAGCCGCGCAAGCCCTCTAGAATAGCATCAAACTGCTCTGGGCTTTTCCACGCTTCCCCACAAACAAAGCGTGGTAAAGTAAAAATGTTTGATTGCTGTGAAACAAACCCAGGCGTTGTTGTAAAAGCCGCTTGTATACCGTGTTGGGCGGGATAGCGCGGTAAATAATGATCTTTTAAATAGGCTGCCGCATGCCCATACGGATAGGCGAAATACCTGACAGTCTTATTTGCAGCAGCCAGTTTTACGTTAATTAAACGGCTAGCATGAACGATTTGTTTGTTGGCGCGCAGGTGGTTATTGACAGTATAAAACTGTCCCAGCGGCTGCTCGGTAGACACCTGAAAAGGCAGACAAATATGCAGATGGTTCCAGCTGTGGTTTTCAATCGCCCAGCCGCCGCTTTGAGCGGCTTCCAGCCACCAACTGTCACAAGATAAAGTAGCGCCGCCATAGCAACCCTGATCGATATGCTGGCGTGCGATTGGACAGGCAATCACAAAGGATGTCATAACCTCTGTTGGCAGCAGCTGACCCAGCGCACCTTGTAAAATGTGTTTAAACGACTTTTGTAAGCCGAACTCAGGATGCTGATAATCGTGCCAATCTAAAGTCGTGCCATCATCACAGGTCAAAACAATGGCTGCTGGAATATCCAGTGTGTTTTTTCCGTACAGATGGTTAACCAGTTGCTCAACGCTAATAATGGGCAGATTGTGTTCGATAATGCGCTGCAGGTCGTGTTCAAAAGCGATGTGATCGTTTAAGGCGTAACTGTTACCTTGAATATTTTGACTGTGATAACACAGTACCGCAGTGCGCATTAAAACGGACCTATAGCGACAGCCTGAGCAACCAGTTCATCTTTACGCTGCTCGCTAACGCCAGGCGCCCACTTCACATACAGCGCCGGCTCTGTTGTTGCTACAAAGCCAATCTCCAAAATCACTTGTAAAGAGCGGGGTACCTCGGTGTGTCCAAAAACAGCACTGATGTGTCTGAGCTGGTTTTCAACTGTATACATAATCGAGAGTTTGCTGAGGCCGCCTTGTGCAGTGATGCTTTCAAGCAAAGGTGTACTAATGCTGTTTTTAAGAATATTTTTATCAGTAATAGCGCCGCCAATATAGCAAGCATCGTCTTTGACCCAGTAATTCAAGTAATTGACCACACGATAACTGCCGTCCAGCACCTTACAAAAAGTCACCACGTGCTGGCCGTGCGTGGGGGCAGGGTGGCCAAAAGTTTTAATAAAAAGGTCATCAACAATGCAGCAGCCGTTGCTGAGCTCGGTCACTATCACATCGCCATTGAGCGTGCGCATAACGCTTGCGTAGTCGTTATTTTTTTGCGCAGCGTGCTTGCGAGAAATGAGCACTTTAAGGCGATCTATAAGAATACGGGTGCTCACTGGCTGTCCTTTTTGCATGAGAATTGCTGCTAATAATGACCGATGTGCAGTGCCATAACTGAAATATGGGCTCGAGACATAACGCACTCAATTATAGCTGTAAATATTTAAGGCTGCCAGTGAGTAGGTTTTCGCGTTGATCTGCTTGGAGCGGTCAAAGATGGTATGCGCTGTGTTGTTTGCTGTATTAACTGCAGTCAGTGCAGCCTGCCTTTGCGTAGACGTGCCTTATCTGAGCTGGGTGGCTTAAATACTGCTGTCTACGGCGCAAAAAAAGCACGGTACTCTGGTGTAATGTCGTTAGGTTTGCTGTAATGCATAGCTTTTAACCTGACTATAAATATTGAGCTATCATGGGGTGTCGTCAAACAGGCGCAATCGGCCAGGCACAGCAGCCCGGCACGCAGAGCATACACCGGCTGGATGTAGTGATTGTTAACTACAATGCTGGCGCGGTTTTGCAGGCTGCAGTTGACTCTGTGCTGGCATGTCAGCAGCCCAAAACACGCTGCATTATTGTCGATAACGCCTCAGATGACGCCAGCTTGGTATTTTTAGCTGACTGCCCGCAGGAGCGAATTGAGTTGATCCGTAATAGGGCGAACTATGGTTTTGCCGTGGCGGTTAACCAAGGGGCGGCAGTTGTGCAGGCGCAATGGTTTTTGTTGCTGAACCCCGATGCCGTGGTTACAGAGCAGGCTTTGCAGGGGCTGTTAGTGGCTGCACAGCAACACCCGGCAGCAGGTGTGCTTGGGTGCTTGGTGACCAATAAAGATGGCAGCGAGCAGCGTGGCTGTCGCCGTGACATGCTGACACCTTTACTCACGTTGGCGCATGGGCTGCGTTTGCATAAAGTGTTCCCCCGTTTGGAGTTTAATCATACACACAGGCCATTACCGCAACAGGTGGTTGAAGTGCCTGCGTTATCAGGTGCCTGCATGCTAATTCAGTGTGCGGCGCATAAGCACATTGGCGGTTTTGATGAAGTATTTTTTTTTGCACTTTGAAGATCTTGATTATTGTGTCCGCTTGTCGCGGGCGGGCTGGCAAGTCTTATTTGTTCCTGATGCAGTCATAGCGCATCAGCAAGGGGTGAGCAGTGCCAGTCGGCCTATACGTGTGGAAATTTATAAAGCGCACAGTATGCTGCGTTTTTTATGGAAGCATGGTGGTCGGCAAAAATGGTTAGTGCCGTTATTAGTGCCTTTAATCGTATTGCGAATAGCCATGTATTTTTTGCGCTTAGCAGCCCAGCGGCTGTTACGTTTGGTTAAACAATGAGTATAGGTTGCGTGATTACTGGTGCAAGCTCGCAGCTGGGCGCGCCTTTATTGGCACAGTTGAGCGCGCGTGTTTTTTTGTTGACGGCTTGGTCGCGCCATGCGGCTGACCAGCCTGCATCTAGCTCGATCTTGTGGCAGCAGGTCGATCTGCAGCCGCCGCCAGCGATTGCAGCGTCTACACGACTATTAATCCATCTGGCGCCGATTCATTTACTGCCTGCTTTATTAACGAATACAAAGCTGTCTGCGCTGCGCGTTATTGCCATCAGCACCTGCAGTGTCCGCTTTAAAGCGCAGTCGCACTGCCGCTACGAGCAGCAGGTGGTGCGCTTGGCGGCGGAACATGGCCACCAATTAACTGTCCTTAGACCATCAATGCTTTATGGCGCAGGCCGGGACGGGACAGTGGCGGTATTACAGACATTTATTCGACGCTTTGGTTTTTTAGTGTTGCCTGCGCAGGCAGCTGGCTTGCGCCAGCCTGTGCATGTGGGTGACGTTGTGCAAGCAATTATGGCTTGTATAGATCAGCCCAGCACCGTAGGCCAATGTTATGAGCTGGGCGGCGCTGAACGCCTGAGTTTAGATCAGCTGGCCGAGCGTATTTTTATGCACAATAAGCGCCGTGCGCGGATTATTACCGTGCCGCAGGGGCTTTTGCATGCTTTGATTGCCATTGTGCGCTGGACGCGACTGCGTGCGGATTGGCGTCCGGGCTTGGTGGCGCGCGCACAGCAGGCGCAAGTAGTTGACAACGGCCCAGCGATGCAAGATTTTGCCTATGCGCCGCGACCATTTGATGGTCGCTTTGTGGTGGGTGCCGACAATGGATCAGATTGAAGATGTGCTGAGGTGTTTAGCTGCAGCCCCTTTGCCGCGCATCTTGATGATCAGTCATGGGATTGGTGGCGGGGTTGAGCGCCATATCAATGAACTGGTCAGTGTATTAGATGGGTACGCTCATGTGCTCTGGTTAGAGCCTGCCGCCGGGCGGCGGATGCTACGTTTAACTGTGCCGGTACTGGATAGGGATACTGTCGCTGTAGAGCAGTCCAGCACTGTTAAGCTGGCGTATCGTTGGCCGCAGGATGCCGAGGTGTTTTGGCAGTTGCTGCGCTGGCTTAATCTGAGTCGTGTGCACATTCATCATACGCAAGGTTTTGCGAGTGATTTTTGGCCGCACTTGCAGGCGCAAGGTATCGAACATGATCTAACCTTGCATGATCACAGTATTTTTACTGGGCATGCCAGTCTAGTGAATACTAAGGGTGTATTTGACCCCGCTTGGTTAACTCAGGGGCTGGAGCACTTGCCGCAGGGTGATAAACACTTGGCTGGCAGTTTACAAAGCCTGGCGTTAACAGCACAGCGTGTCATAGTGCCCAGCAAGCAACTTTTGCAGGCAGTACAGGGCGTGCTGCCTGATATGGCAAATAACGTGTGTTTGTTGCATCGCGCCCATCCTGATGCTGAGTGCGCACAGGCTTATCCGCAGCCGTATTTAAGAACGCTTAGCCCTCCAGTACCATTGCGTGTGCTGTGTTTGGGTATGCTGAGTATCGAAAAAGGTGCAGGTGTGTTGGCGCAGGTCGCTAAGCTGGCCCAGGAGCGTGCTGCACCTGTTGAATTTATATTGCTGGGCAGCTGCCATGTGCCGTTGCCAGCGAGCATAGTGCGCTGGGGCAGTTATGCTGATGCGCAGGTGCAAGAACTGATCGCGCAGATTGATCCACATCTGGTGTGGTTGCCCGCACAGTGCCCAGAAACGTGGAGCTATACCCTCAGTGCAGCTTTTAAATCAGGCTTGCCGGTGCTGACCAGTGCTATTGGAGTGTTCCCTGAGCGCTTACAGGGGCGACCGTTGAGTTGGCAGTGCGCGCATCGTGCAGCAGTAGAGCAGTGGCTGCGTGCTTTGCTGGATATTCGAGGGCTGCACTTTAAGCCTGCAGACGTTGAGTTTTGGAGTTGGCTGCCGCCGCCGGCCTTTTATCTTAATCTGCCTGTGTGTGGCGAAGGCCAATCAAACGCGGGTTTAGAGCATGCGTATTGGCGCGCAGCGAATTTAATATCACAGCCGGTTGAGCTACCGGCTGCGGTGGTACAGAGCTTAGCTGTCGCTGTGCAGCGTGCAAGGCGCGGCGGAGGGAAATGGCGCAGCGTTGTGCTGGGGCTGTTGTCTTGGTTGCGTGGCAGTGGTTGCCTGGCGCCGTTGGTGCGGTGGATACCCTACCGCTGGCAACAACGCATTAAGCGCATGATCACTCGCGAGCCATTGGCTGAGCGCAGTAAGGCCCGTGAGCGCAATTAGGGCCGGCAAACCTTATGCTGCAATAGTGGTGCGAGCCAGCAAGGTGAAAGCAGAAGGTTGGTCGGGTTGCATTTCGAATGCGTGCTCCCTATAATCGACTAGGCTCTAAGGCAGTAGCGGTAACAAAAGCTCTGTATCGTGTTGGGTTGGAGCTTGGCCAGCCGTATGGCTGGCCAAGTACCAATTTATTACGGCAAGCTTTGTTTTAAGCGCTGTTGGATTTAGATGCTATGTGATTAGCGAGTTTGTTAAGTTAAATATATCGCGCAAGAGCAATAAAGAGCTTGTGATGGGCCGCTTTCGCAGATTAACTTTAAACTGGCTTGTTGGTACAAAAATAACTTGGTAATGCTTGCAATGCGAAAAGTTAGCGACTAATATCGCAAACTGTTTGAAAGTGTCACCGTAAACAACACGTAAATTTTAGAGCCCAATAAAGGAAATTAATGTGATGAAAAAATCATTATCACAAGCCGTAGCAGTTGCAACATTGTTAAGCGCTGCTGCAGTAACTCAAGCGGCACCAGCAATAGAACCAGGTGGAATGGGATCAGCTTTGTTATATCCTGTGTTTACTGTTGATAACAATAACTCAACACTGGTTTCTGTTACCAATACAACTGACGAATATAAAGCAGTTAAGGTTCGTTTTTTGGAAGGTATGAACTCTGCTGAGGTTCTTGACTTTCACTTGTATTTGTCACCGCAAGATGTTTGGAGTGGCTCAATCGTAGCTACTGCAAACGGTGCGAAGTTGATGTCAAACGACACTTCATGTATCGTTGGTTTGTCAAACGGATTCCCTGCAGCTGGTCTTGAGTTCCGTACCACAGAAATCAAAAAAGATGCTGACCTTAAAGTGCTTGCTGATGGTTCGGCTAACCCTGCATATGTTACTCCTGAGAAGCGTACACGTGTAGGTCACTTAGAAGTGATTGAAATGGGTGTTGTTGATCCTGCTACAGTACTTGATGGCACTGTGACAGCTGGTGTAGCAATCAAGCATGTTAATGGTAAACCAGGTAATTGTGCTGCGGTTACTGCAGCTTGGAATGCTGGTGGTGTATGGCATACAGAGCTAACTAGTGCTACAGTTAATAAGATTCTGTCTACGCCGAATGACCCTATTGCTCCTACGTCAGCAGTATCTGGTGTTACAGTACCTACTGGCGGCTTGTACGGTACTGCAGCAGTTGTTAACGTTGTAGACTCTACAGCTGCTACTTATGATGCTACAGCAATGTCAGGTTTGTATACTGCTGCAGAGCATCCATACCCAGGTACTATTTTTCCACACTTGCTAACAGGTGTTGATCCGTTGATTGGTACAGTGGCTGCAGGCGTTCCATATAATGCTGCTGCTGCTGGTAACTTAGTAACTGCTGCTCTTGTTAAGACAGAGTTAAGTAATGATTACTATGTTGATCCAGCTTTAGCTGCACAAACTGACTTTGTAATTACTTTTCCAACCAAGCGTTTTCACGTGAATGGTACTGGTGCGCCAACGCTTCCTTTTGCTAATGCATGGAATAAAACAAGCCATAATTCTTGTGACGCTGTAGAAGTAACTTACTACGATAAAGAAGAGGCGTTTGACAGTGTAGAGTTGGAGCACATCTCTCCTCTGCCAGATAACGTTACTACTAACGCGCTGTGCTATGAAACCAATATTTATGGTATGAATGACAGCGATATTTATGGTGGTAGCAATGTTCGTACTAAGTTTCAATTGGCAGATGGTTTCAACGAAGGTTGGATGTCAATTAAGTTAGGTACTGCAGGTTTACCAGTAGTTGGTTACACAACCATTACTACTAAAAATGGTGTATCTGCTGAGGGCGTGGTCAAAAACTTTGGCCAGACGTTTGCTCATAAGTACCAGTAATCAAGTAAATCTTGGTTATTAAAAAAACGGAACCTTAGGGTTCCGTTTTTTATTATAATGTACAAGTCATCTAACATTTAATGTGAAGAGATACTGGTATGAAAAAAATACTGCTGAACAGTCTTCTTGTTCTTGCTTTTGGTGTTAGCTCTGCTAGCGCTCAAGATATAATCTCTGAAGGTAATGTAAAGGTTACCGCGAAGGAGTTGTCTCTAGCTATTGACGCAGTGTTGCCTGAGCGAACTCGGGAAGGTATGCGCGAAGATGAAAAAAATATTCGTCTATTTTTAATTGATTATTTCACTGTAAAGTTAATTGGTGATGCAGCGCGTAAGCAAGGTATCGCTGATGAGCCCGCAATGAAAATACAGCAGGAATATAATGTAAATCGACTGCTCTCGCAGGCACTAATTAGACGTCATGGCGAGTCCGGGAAGCAGCCTGACTTTGAGCCTATCGCAAAAGAAGCCTACTTGGCTGATCGTCAGCGTTTTGCACTGGAAGAAGTGGTGCACGCTGAGCATATTTTAGTGGCCGTCAATGCTGAGCAAGATGACGTCGCTGCTTTAGCCAAAGCCAATGACCTGTATGCGCAAGCCAAGAAAAAAGGCAGTAATTTTTCCGAGTTGGCCAAACAGCACTCGGATGATCCGAGCGCTGTAAGCAACTCAGGTGACTTGGGTTATTTTACTCGAGATAAAATGGTTAAACCTTTTGCTGATGCCGCGTTTGCAATGAAAAATGGCCAGATCAGTAAGCCAGTCAAGAGTGACTTTGGCTACCATATTATTCATGTGTTAGAGCGTAAGCCTGCAACCGTTAGACCGTTCGAAGAAGTGAAAGATGAGTTGATTGAAGAGCAGCGCGCAAAGTATCAGTCAACGAAGCGCCGCGAGTTGGTCGATTCTTTCCAAAACCGCGATACGATTGTGATTGATGATGCTGCTTTTGCGGAGTTTGTTAAAGCATTTCAGAAAAAACAACAAAAATAAGCCCGAGCAGGCATTGCTTGTATAACTTAAGCCGCAGACTGTCTTGTCTGCGGCTTTTTGCTGTAGAATAACCACTTTTATGTGCCAGCCGACATGTGGACAGAATTTAAACAGTTACTTGGACATGGCGCGCTAGCGAGCATGGTGCTGCTGTTGCCTTGGTCATTTACGTATGCACTTTTGCGTTTTGCTACGCGTTTTGGTTTTGGTAAAACAGAGTTTGAGTCAGCTGCTGTGGTCAATATGCAACGTTTTGGCTTTGGCGCCAATCAATACCTGACGGTGCGGCATATGCGCCTGCACCGTTTAATTGATTTAGCTGACTTTTACAAATCCTGGTGGATGTCACGGTCGTGGTTACAGCGTTATTGGCGTGTCAGCGGTGACCCGTTACCCGATGCAAAGCAACATCCATCCGTATTGTTTGTCACCTTTCACTATGGTGCGGGCTTTTGGGCGCTGCGTTATTTTCAGCAGCATGGCTTAAGCATGGCTGCGTTATATCGCCCGCCGCCACAGCCAAAGGCGGGTGAGCGCTTTCATTATTATTTTTTCTGGTGGCGGTTACGTTCTATTTTTCGCTTAACTGGCACTAAACCGATTCGTGTTGGCGATCAACAAAGTGAACTAAGTGCGCTGGTTCGGCGTCTAGTAAAGGTGCGATTACCGGTTGGGGTGATGCCTGATATCCCGACGGCTGCAGAGCAAGCGGTCAGCGCTGTTATGTTTGGACATCGAATCTATTTTGCCTCTGCTTTATTGCGCCTAGTGGTGAAAAAAAACATACCCATTGTGCTGTACACGTCGGTATTAGATTTAACCGATGGCGGGCGTAATGTGCAGATACAGGTGCTGGATGAGTACAGCAGTGTTGAAGCCTTGGCGCAAACCTTAGCGGATTGTTTAGCGACTGCCATTGCAAAGGACCCAAGCGCTTGGCATTTGTGGCCATGGGCACATGAGATCCTCCAGGCTCCTTGAGTACAGGGCTGTCATAACAGGTGAACAATGAACCTTAGAAGTTATATGTATTTAATCAAACAATTGGTGAGCCGCGATGTCGCTGGCCGCTATAAAGGTTCGTTGCTGGGTGGGGTGTGGGCGGTGGCCTCACCTTTGATTATGCTGGCGGTGTACACCTTTGTCTTTAGCATGGTGTTTCAAGTGCGCTGGGGCGTGGGTGATGAGGCCAATAAAACCGGCTTTGCTTTAAACCTGTTTGTCGGTATTTTGTTGCACGGGCTTTTGGCCGAGACCTTGTCGCGCACGCCGACAATCTTGATGCAGCAAGCCAGTTTTGTTAAAAAAATTGTCTTTCCATTATGGTTATTGCCTGTAGCTGTGGTGATTAGCGCTTTGGTTTATGCGTTGATTGGTTTTATGGTGTTGTTTGCGGTTTTTGTATTTTTGCAAGGCATGCTGCCACTGGCCGTGTTGGCGTTACCGCTGGTGTTGCTGCCGTTATTTGTTTTTTCATTGGGTGCGGGTTGGTTTTTGGCTGCTTTAGGGGTGTATGTGCGTGATGTGGCGCAGATCATGCCGCTGTTTGTCACTGTGCTGATGTTTATGGCGCCGATTTTTTATCCCATTTCAGCCATTCCAGAGCAATACCAAGGTTGGTTAATGATTAATCCGCTGACCTATGCAGTCGAAATGGGCCGTGCTTTGCTGTTTACGGGGCAGCTGCCTGAACCGGTACCCTATTTAGGCTATTTGGCTTTGTCGGTGCTCTGTGCTGGCTTGGGCTTGGCATTCTTTCTTAAAGTGCGAAAGGGGTTTGCTGATGTGCTCTGATTTGGCAGTAAGTTTGCAGGGCGTCAGTAAACACTATCCCATTTATCCATCGCCTGTGCGTCGCATGTTGAGTCTATTGTTTAACCGCAATTTTGGCACGCCAAAAATTATCCGCGCCTTACAAGATGTCAGCCTTACAATTGCTAAAGGTGAAACTGTCGCCATTATTGGGCGTAATGGCTCTGGTAAGTCGACCTTGTTGCAAGTGCTGTGCGGTATTTTACAACCCACTGCAGGCTCAGTGCAGGTGCAAGGGCGCGTGGCTGCTTTGTTAGAGCTGGGTGCAGGCTTTAGCCCAGAGTTTACTGGGCGTGAAAATGTCTTTATGAGTGCGGCAGTGTATGGGTTAAGCCGTGAGCAAATTGAGCAAAAAATGCCCGATATTTTAGCTTTTGCTGAAATTGATGAGTTTATTGATCAGCCGGTCAAAACCTATTCCAGTGGTATGTTTGTACGTTTAGCCTTTGCAGTGATTGCACATGTTGATGCTGATATTTTAGTGATTGATGAGGCCTTGGCCGTGGGCGATGCCTACTTTACGCAAAAGTGCATGCGTTTTTTACGGGCATTTAAGCAACAAGGCACGCTGATTTTTGTCAGCCATGACACCCACTCAGTGATCACATTGTGCGATCGTGCCTTGTGGTTAGAAAAAGGCCATACGCAAATGCTGGGCGGAGCTAAAGAGGTCAGTGAGGCGTATATTGCTTCTTTATACGCTCAGGACGCAGCACAAGCAGACGGCGGTGAACATCGCCAGGGTGAGTTTGGTAGCGGTAAAGTTGAGATTACCCGTTGCCGCCTGCTAGATGACGCAGACAAAGAGCTGCGTTTGCTAGAGCATGCGCAAACAGTGGTACTCGAGGTGCACTGTCGAGCGCTAGAGGCTATTGAGTTGCCCATCTTAGGCTTTTTTGTCCGTGACCGCTTGGGCCAGCCGCTGTTTGGTGAAAACAGTATTGCTTGGGCCGATGACTGGCAGCAGATGCAGGCGGGTGGTCAGTATTGTTTGCGTTTTTCATTTATTATGCCCTTGCTTGCTACCGGGGAATACACCCTAGGCGTGGCGATCGGATCAGGTACACAGATGCAGCATACACAGCACCATTGGATCTACGAAGCCTATGCGTTTAAGGCACAGGCAAGCCCGCATTTAACAGGCTTTATGGCGTTAAATGAGGTATCGTTTGCCGCGCAGAGTGTGGCTGATAAAGCGTAGAGTTCTATGCAGTTCACCCAGCAGTTTTTAGGCCTGTATACCTTTACACAGCGAATGCAGGGTTTTCTTAATGACCTGTATTTAAAATCTAAATCTCTAATTTAATCACTATCGGTTAGTTATGAACCCAACAGAATGTATGTCTAATTGGCGTGCGGTGATGACCCGTCCGGAGCGCTTAACTGCGATTGAGTCATGGCACCGGCATATTCCTTTTGCTTTTGCGCTGCTTGATATGGCCAAGCCCAATGTCTACGTTGAGTTAGGCACGCATCGTGGCGATTCATATAGCGCGTTTTGCCAAGGCGTGGTGCAGCAGCAATTGCCCACCCGTTGTTATGCGGTGGACACTTGGCAAGGTGATGAGCACGCCGGCGAGTACAGCAATGAAGTCTATGAGGATTTAGTCGCTTGGCATAACCCGCGTTATAGCAGCTTTTCAAGTTTGCTGCGCATGACCTTTGATGATGCCTTGGCACACTTCCCTGATGGTTCTGTGGATGTGCTGCACATTGATGGTCTGCATACCTATGATGCCGTTAAGCATGACTTTGAATCCTGGCTGCCAAAGATGAGTGAGCGTGGTGTAGTGTTGTTTCATGACACCAATGTGCGTCACGGTGATTTTGCAGTGTGGCAGTTGTGGGCTGAACTGGAGGGGCAATACCCCTCCTTTGAGTTTCCTTTTGGCTTTGGTTTAGGTGTGCTGGCTGTAGGCAGTGCTGTTCCTGCTGCTGTTTTAGAATTTATTGACTGTGCGCAGGCGCATCCGCAAGCGGTGATTGAGTTTTTTCATGAGCAGGGTAATGCCGCAGAGTTACGTAAAACAACCACAGAAATTCAACGCTTACAAACACACTTAAACGCCACTGGTGAGCAGCTCAGCCATGCCATGCATGTGGTTGAGTTGCGTGATGCTGCAGTGACTGAGCTACGCCTCGAACAGCAACAGTATTTACAGCAGCAGCAGGTTTTGGCGGCACAGGTGCAAAGTGTGCAGCAGCAATTTGATCAAAGCTTGGTGTTGTTGGCCGAGCGGCAGCAGTGCTTAATGCACAGTGAGCAACAGTTGCGCGTGCTGGATAGGCAAGCGCGTATGGTGCTCAGCAGTCGTTTGTGGCGTGTCCGTAATAGGCTGATGCGTATGTTGGGTTATGCTGGTCGGGTGGTTAATTATTCACCGGCTTCTTTCGCATCCATTGAGCAGCAGGACGCTACGACATTTACCAAAATGCTGCCTGAAAAGCCAACAGTGACAATTGTGATTCCTGTCTATGGTGGTTTTGCAGACACGCGCAGTTGCATTGAATCTGTACTGGCCAGCACCTATAAAATCCCAGCTGAAATTGTGGTGATTAATGACGCCAGCCCTGAGCCAGACCTTGTTGAGTGGCTGAACGTCAATGCCCAGCGTTTTACCTTGTTGCATAACGCGCATAATTTAGGCTTTGTTGGCACAGTAAATCGCGGTATGGCGCTGTACCCCACGAATGATGTGGTGCTGGTTAACAGTGATACAGAGGTCTCCGGTGATTGGCTTGATCGTCTACAAACTGCGGCCTACAGTGATGCACGCATTGGTTCGGTGACGCCCTTTTCAAACAACGCGACCATTTGCAGCTACCCAGCTTTTTGCCAGGACAATCAGCTTCCTGAAGGCTATACGCCTGCTGAGCTGGATCAGGTATTTGCCCAGGTGAATTCTGGACAGATGGTGGATATCCCTACTGCTGTCGGTTTCTGTATGTTTATTCGTCGTGATTGCCTGATCGACGCAGGCGCTTTTGACGCTAAGCTGTTTGGTCGTGGCTATGGCGAGGAAAATGAATTTTGTATGCGCTCAGCGCAGCGCGGCTGGCGGCATGTCTTAACTGGCGATACCTTTGTTTATCATAAAGGCGGGGTCAGTTTTGCAGACACACAAAGTGAACACCAACGTCACGGGCATAAAGTCTTAACGCGCTTGTATCCGCATTACGATGCAGTGATCCAGCAGCATATTGCCGATAATCCCGCACGCAGTTTGCGTTTTGCGGTTGATGCTGCATTGGCTAAGCGCAGTGAGTTGCCGGTGGTAGTGGTGGTGAATCATTGTCGCGGTGGTGGCACTGAGCGGCATGTGACCGATTTTGCAGCGCAGCTCAATGGCCAGGCACATGTTTATCTCTTAACGCCTGAGTTTGAAAATGGCCCTGTTTACTTGCGTCCGTTTTCTCAATTGCAGCATGCGGGTTTGGTATTTGATCCGCATACACAAATGCCACAATTGCTCGATACCTTGCGCTGGATGGGGGTGTCGCGTTTGCATTATCACCATACAATTGGCGTGACGCAGTCAATCTTGCTGATGCCAGAGCAGTTACCCTGTAGCTATGATGTCACTGTGCATGATTACTACTTGGCCTGTCCGCAGGTCACTTTGGCTGATGAGAAAGGGCGTTATTGTGGTGCGCCTGCTGAGGCGGGATGTAACCAGTGCTTAGCCAAGCGGCCTGCGCCGGGCAATGTGAGTATTGAGCAGTGGCGTCAGTTTGGAGAGCAGTTTTTAAACGGTGCTGAGCGGGTGTTTGTCCCCAGCCATGACACCTTGCAACGTATGCAAGGTTACTTCCCAGCAGCGAACTTTATCTGGGCGACGCATGAGCCATCATTGCAGCCCATTGCCGTTAAAACGCTAGAGCGTGCGCTCGATGAGCCACTGCGTATTTTGGTGCTAGGGGCATTGAGTGTATTTAAGGGCGCGGATGTTTTAGAAGCCTGCGCATTACAAGCACGCGCAGCGCGTGCGCCTTTAGAGTTTCACTTGCTGGGTTTTGCGTATCGTACGCTGCGTACTAAGCCATTTAGTCATTTACAGGTGCATGGCGCGTATCAGGATACTGAATTGGCGGGTTTGATTGCCAAGATTAAGCCGCATGTGGTGTGGTTCCCAGGCAGTTGTCCAGAAACCTATAGCTATACGTTGTCTGCCGTTTTGGAGGCAGGCTTACCTGTGGTCGCTACAGATATTGGTGCATTTTCCGAGCGTTTAGCCGGTCGTGAATGGACGTGGTTGGTGCAGCCAGATCGCTCTACTAACGATATTATTACGCATTTTTTAATGGTACAGAGCCAGTTGAGCCAACAGAGTGCACCGCCAGTATCAGGTGTGCCTGATACATATGGCGCTGATTTTGACTATGCTACAGACTATGCCGCCACGGTTGAGCAGTCGCAGTACAGTGTGGATGAGCATTTAGATTTGCATAGCATGTGGCGTATGTTGCCCGCAGCGCAAACGGATGTTGCGTTTGCTACTGTACGCTCACCGTTTATACGTAAAGTGTTACCTGCTATTTTGCATAACCAGTGGCTTGGGCCTTTAATCGCACGCGTGCCACACAGTTTGAAACAAAGCATTAAGCAACGTTTGCGTGCTTAGCTGTTTCATGCACAGTGTTTGTAGCGTTCTGGGCGTATAATATTCAATTAGCGTGGGTTTACAAGGGTAAAATAAACTATGCAGCATTTGGGTGAATGGCTAGTCGCTGCCAAAAAGTTATCAGATGCAGATTTGCAGCGAGCCGTCCAGGTGCAAAAGCTCTCTGGTGGCAAGCTGACACAAATTTTAGTGCGCTTAGGCTTGGTTGCTGAGAAAGATATCGCGCAAGTTTTAGTGGATCGATTTGACTATCGACTGTTGACGGTCGATGAGTATCCGCAAGAGCCCGTGTTGGCTGATGATATTATCTCTAAGGCATTTATGCGCGAGCAGTATGTGCTGCCTGTAGCGGACGATGATACAACGCTACAAGTGGCGATGCTTGATCCTGCCGATGAGTTTGTATTGCGTGCTTTGGCGATGGCAACTGGGCGCATTATTGAGCCTGTTTTAGCGCTTAGCACTGAGTTAGAAAATGCCTATGAGCGTTTATATGGTGCTGGTGCAGCGCAGCGTGAAGCCGATGAGGCATTAACCGAGTCAGCGCTGTCTGCTGGGGTGGACGATGTTGAGCGCTTACGCGATATGGCCAGTGAAGCACCGGTGATTCGTTTGGTGAACAGTGTTTTTTCAAGGGCCTTAGACAGCCGTGCTTCAGATATTCATATTGAGCCTTTTGAGCATCATTTATCGATACGTTTTCGTATTGACGGCGTGCTGCAAGAAGTTGAAACGCCAGCAGCGCAATTAGCACCTGCAGTTATTTCGCGTTTAAAAATTTTATCAAAGCTTAATATTGCCGAGCGCCGTTTGCCGCAAGATGGACGGATTCAGCTACGCATGCAAGGCCGGCCGATTGACTTGCGGGTGTCCACGGTGCCGACCATGCATGGTGAAAGCGTGGTGATGCGGATTCTAGATAAACAAAGTATTAATTTAGATTTAGATGCGATTGGTTTATCACCGCAAATTTTAAAAGACTTTAAAGCGGTACTGGCACGTCCTAATGGTGTGTTTTTAGTTACCGGACCAACCGGTAGCGGTAAAACAACGACGTTGTATGCAGCGCTCAGTCGATTAAACACCATTGACCGTAAAATTTTAACCGTGGAAGACCCTGTTGAGTATCAAATCGCTGGGGTTAATCAAATTCAAACTGCCAGCAAAGTGGGTTTGGATTTTGCTAATGCTTTACGCTCAATTTTGCGTCAAGACCCTGATGTGGTGATGATCGGGGAAATACGTGATAAAGAAACCGCCGGTATTGCGATTCAAGCGGCTTTAACCGGGCATATCGTGTTATCTACTTTGCACACCAATGATGCGCCCAGTGCCATTACCCGTTTATTGGATATGGGCATGGAAGACTACCTGCTGACCTCTACGGTCAATGCGGTGATGTCACAGCGTTTAGTGCGTGTGTTATGCCCGCATTGTAAGCAACCACACACGATGAATTCTGAAGAAATAACCAACATGGGTGTTGCGCATATGGTTGCAGAAGGTCAGGACGCAGCGGTGTACCTGCCGGGTGGCTGCGATGAGTGTGCGCATACAGGTTATCGCGGGCGGATGGGTATTCATGAGCTGTTACTGATGAATGATGAGGTGCGCCATCAAGTGCTGCAGAGAGCGAGCAGTGAGCAAATTTACCGTACCGCGCGTGAGCATGGCATGTTAAGTATGTTTGAGGATGGTTTTAGTAAGGTTCTTGCCGGCCTCACCTCTACAGCTGAAGTCTTGCGCGTTGCGCAGGCTTCCCGATGAGGCATCAGTATGGCTTTTTTTAAATACCGCGCAGTTAATGCGTCAGGTAAAGTGGTTAATGGCGTGGTGGAGTTAGCTTCTGCCGAACATGCAGCTGAAACTTTAGCTCGTGATGGCCTGATGCTTATGGATGTCAGTGAGACACGTCAGCCTGCTACTAAAGGGGCTAAAAAAAAGCGCAGCCGTAAAAAGAGTAATGAGCGGGATCGTGTCTTGCATTTCACGCGAGAGTTGGCGGTAATGCTCTCCTCAGGATTACCCTTAGATCGTAGTTTGAGTATTTTAGAAGGGCTCAGCGATGAAGGGGCTGTTGAGCTGATTCAGCATATTCGTAATGAGGTGCGTAAAGGTAAGTCTCTGGCTGAGGCTTTTTCTGGGCGTGCTGAGTTCTCACCGTTTTATATCAATATGATTCGGGCGGGCGAGGCCAGCGGTACTTTAGAAGCTTCATTAACGCGCATGAGCGAGTATTTAGAGCGTGCGAAAGCTCTGCGCAAGATGATCGGCTCAGCGTTAACCTATCCAATGATTCTATTGTCAGTTGCGGTATTGTCCTTGGTTTTCTTATTGGCTTATGTGGTGCCAAGTTTTGCTGATTTGTTCACGGATATGGGCGGTGAACTGCCCGCGCCAACTCGAATCGTCATGGGAATGGGCGATTTTATGGCTGACTGGTGGTGGTTGGTGATTGGCGGTTGTGTTGGTTTGTTTTATTTTTCTAAGCATTTGTTTGCGCAAGAGGGTTTTCGGCAAAAGTTTGATCAGCGTGTGCTGTCTTGGCCGTTAGCAGGCGACTTGGTACGCAACTTGGAAATTACACGTTTTTCCAGAACTCTAGGTGTTTTGTTACAAGGTGGCGTGCCACTGGTTGCTGGTTTGTCTATTGCGCGCGAAACCATTAATAATCGTACGCTGCGAGGGGAACTTGATACCGCGGTTGTAGCTCTTAAAGAAGGTAAATCCCTGAGTGCTTCTTTATTAGCAGGGCAGCAGTTCCCTGATTTGGCTTTACATATGATGCAGGTGGGTGAAGAAACCGGGCAGATGGAAGAGATGCTGCTTAAGGTAGCCAACTTATATGAAGATGAAGTGAGTACTGTGACTCAGCGCCTACTAGCTTTATTGGAGCCTATTTTGATTTTGAGTCTTGGTGTCTTGATTGCAGGCATTATTGTATCAATCTTGCTGGGCATCTTAGGCGTTAATGAACTCATTGGTTAAAATGTTCACCCTATAACCGTTGTTGAGAGTGTACTCTCGGCATTTATTGTACTTTGCGAGGATTATGATGAAGAAGTATCAACAACGTCAGCGTGGTTTTACGCTGATTGAGCTGTTAGTTGTTTTGGTTATTTTAGGACTGCTGATGTCTGTGGTTGGGCCGCGTGTTATGAAATATGTCGGTGGCGCTAAAACTGATACTGCACGCATGCAGATCCAAGAGCTGGCAGGTGCGTTGGACATGTATCACCTTGAGGTGGGGCGTTACCCGTCACAGGATATTGGCTTGCGTGCTTTGATTGATCAGCCTGCTGGCGAAGCGCGCTGGAAAGGCCCTTATTTGCGTAAGTCAAAAGTACCTAATGACCCTTGGGGTAACGACTATATTTATCGTGTTCCTGGCCAGCACGGTGCATTTGATTTGTATTCATTCGGTGCAGACGGACAGGTAGGTGGCGAAGGTGAAGATGCAGAAATTGGCAGCTGGGAGTAAAGCCTCTGCGATACGTGGTGCTGCTGGCTTTACCTTAATTGAAATGCTGGTGGTGCTGACTATTGTCGCTTTGGCTTTGGCTATTGTGGTGCCTGCTGTCAGTAAAAGTATGGTTACTTCTGTGCATGATGTTGCCCGTGACGTACAAATTAGTTTACGCCAAGTGCGTGCTAAAGCTGTCAGTGAGCAGCAGAGTGCATTGTTTTGGGTGGATACTGAGCAGCGTGAGTATTTGAACCATAAAAACAAAACAAAATCTTTTCCTGAAAATATCAGCATGCACGTGAACGTTACCAGTACTGAAGTGCGAGGCCGTAAAGCTGGGGTGCAATTTTTCCCTGATGGATCTTCAACAGGCGGGCGTCTGACGCTGAGTGAGGCTGAAACGATCGTGCGTGTTGAGATTGATTGGCTCACAGGCCGAGTTAGTGTGACAGATGAAAACTAACGGGTGTGTGCCAAAAAGCCAACGCGGCTTTACAATTTTAGAAGTACTGGTTGCGTTTTTAGTCGCGGCGTTACTTTTGTCTGTCATTTTAAGCGGTTTTTCTTCGGGTATGAGTCAATTGGTGCGTGCTGATCGAATCAGTCAGGCGGCAATTGTTGCGCAGTCTAGGCTTGCTGAGGTGGGTGTCGTGCAGCCATTGCAAGCGGCACGCTATGAAGGCCGTGATCCGTTACAGACAGATTTTCGCTGGCAAGTGGATATCGTGCCCTTTGAATGGGAGGTTGCCGGTGCACTGGCTGATGTGGGCCGTACTATGTACCGTGTTGATGTTGAGGTGTTTTGGCCGGCAGGTGCGAAGACACACAGTTTTATGCTTAGCTCGCTGCGTCTTGGCCAGGATCAACTGCCATGAATATAAAGCAACAAAAAGCTTTTACCCTGATTGAAACGTTGGTTGCTCTGACTTTAATGAGTTTGCTAATTATGGTGTTATTTGGCGGTTTTCGTGCAGGAGTGCGTAGTTGGCAAGCATCGGAAACCTATATTAATGACACAGAAGAACCGCGTCAGCTCAGTGCTTTATTGTATCGTCACTTGGGGCAAATTGTGCCGATAGCACTAGGCGGTGCAGGTGTGTTTCAAACGATGGCGTTTGAAACGGGTGTAGAACGTATTCGCTATGCGGCACCATTGGCTATGTCGGTTGGTAATACACATTACCTCTTTGAGATGGTGAATAACTACGAGGGGCGTGGTGGTATTTGGGCGCGTTTTGCTCCAATAGTAGAGGGGCTACCAGCTGAAGATATTTTAGCCGCTGCGCCATATACGCAAGTGAGTAAAGAGTGGACTGTGCAGTTTTCATATTTTTATAGAGACGAATGGTTAGATCAAGTGCCAGAAGGCGAGCTTCCGCAATTGGTATCTGTGCGCTTAACTGCTGCAGACAAACAGTGGCCGAGCATGGTTTTTGCGATTAACACGCTTGGATCAAACCTATGAGGATGGTTCAGCAGCGCGGTGTTGTCCTGATTGTTGTGCTGTGGATAACAGTACTATTAACAGTTTTATTAGTGTCTTTTACCGCAACGATCAAAGTTGATCGGGATGTTGCTTCTGATATTGTGCAGCGTGTCCAAGCGCGAGCCAGTGCCGAGGCGGTTTTAAGCTACTTGGTTGCTATTCGACAGTCAGGTATCTACGACTGGTCGGAGATGACAGGGCAAGTGTATAAGTTGGCTTTGAATTCCATGCAAGTACGTTTTCGTTTTGTGCCCGAGACGGCATTTGTTAGCTTAAATGCAGCGCCTGTTGAAGATTTAGATGTGCTGCTGACTGCAGCAGGTGCTGAGAATGCGCTCGCTATTGCAGAATACATTGTACTGCGCCGTGGGGGTGGTGTTGATCGTCAGACAGGGGCGCTGATTGTTGCAAAACCGTGGGTTTCACCTGCTGAATTATCAAGCCTTGCGGGTATAACACCAGAAATTTACAAGCGTATTCAACATTGGTTTACGGTTGATAGTGATCACCAAAGCGTTGATCTTAAATTCGCCGAGAACGATCTGGTTCGAGCTTTAAAAGGGGCGGATGCCGAGCCGTTTTTGGCAGAGCGAAGCGCGTCAGAGCCTGTTACAGATGTTGCTGACTTTTTCGGGTTTGCCCAACAGAGTGGTGATTTGGTTCGTGTACAGGTTGAGCTTAGTAGTACAGCGAATAAACGAAAAATAGAAACCTGCGTTGCATTTGGGGCGGGTGATATGGGCTATCGTATCGCTCGCTGGAATGAGTACAATGCACGCTTTTCATTGGAATAAATATTGATGCGATTTGAAATCGGCAATTTGCAACTGTTTGGCCTAGACCTGAACGCTTTATTTAAGCGCGGGAAGGCTGGCTTGATTGATATTTTGCCAGCAGGCTTGGCAGGTGCTTTTGTGCATCCTGCACCTGCAATCGACGCTATTGTTGAAAAGGATAGTGTGCGGTTTTTACGTCAATACCCAGGAAAAGGTACTGAGATTGTTACTTTGCAGCACAGCGAGCTTGAACTGGCTGCTGACAGTGCGTTAAAGGCTGATCTTAGCCGTGGTATAAAGTCGACTCAGCTACAGCTGAGTTTAGTGATGCCTGAAGAGCAGGTGATGCGTAAACGTATGACATTACCGAAAGCGGCACGCCATAATTTGCGTGATGTGGTGAGCTTTCAAGTCGCACGTCTAACGCCGTTCAGTGCTGATAAGGTGTTTTTTGATGTTGTTGAGATGCCGTCGCTGACGCCGACGAGTGACACTATCGATGTAGAGTTTATTGCAGTATTAAAAACAGAAGCGCAACCGTGGATTAATGAAATAGAGCGCATAACCGGCACCATTGTGGCGCGGCTTAAAGTGGCACAAACACAGTATTCCACCGATTTACGGGCGGTTAATTTGTTTTCTCAGCCGCGGGTGAAAAATGCTTGGTGGCTACGCTTAAATCGCAATATGGCGCTTTTAGCAGTGCTCATTGTGCTTTTGCTAATCACTGCAGTATTACCGGCGCTTAAGTTACGAACTTTGGTGCTTGAGAGAAAACAAGAAATTCAAGTGGTTGAGCAGAGGGTTGCGGACTTACAAGTGAAACGTCAAGTCTTAGAGCATGATCTTGCTTCTTTGAATTATGTCTTAGAGCAGCGTGCTTATTCAGCATTGCCATCAAAAGTTATTGAGGAACTGACGCGTATTGTTCCTGATGATATTTATATCAATAATTTGAGTGTGCAAAAACAAACGGTTGTATTCAGTGGTATTGGTACCGGGGTTGTTGACTTAATTGAGTTATTGAATAGCTCTCCTTTATTCGAGGATGCGAAGTTTACTGCATCTATTACTCGAGGCAGCCAAGGTCAGGATATTTTTACAGCAAGCTTGCAGTTGACTGCTGCTTTGGACAACCAACTATGATGCAAAAATTATGGATGCAAAAACGAGATGGTGTTATTGCCTTAGCGGTGTTAATTGTTGTTTTTCTACTTTTGGCAGTTCTCGCCTTGGAACCTATCTTTAGTCACGTAGAGCGTTATCGTGCAGAACTTAGAAAAGATGCGCGTGTTTTACAACAGCTGCGTGCAGTTGATGCGGCGCGTGATGCCTTAGAGTCTACGTTTAAAGAGTATGAGGAGAAAGGCTTGCAGACTTGGGTGTATTCGCAAGAGCAAGTTGATAGTGTTGCTTTGGATATACAGCGTCGTGTATCTGCAGAGCTTACTCAAGCAACCGCGCAAGTGAAAACTATTTCTCCACTACCGGTAAAAATGCAAGCTGATTACTCCGCTGTTGGGGTGAAAGTTGATTTTTCTGCGTCAATGTCAGCATTGATGGAGGTTTTAAATGCACTTGAGCAAGGAAAGCCTTTGCTTGTGGTAGATAACTTGCGTATTACACCCGCTAGAGCACGAAGCTCACGTGGCGGTGATTTTTCTGAGCAGACTGTTGATGTGCAAATGACAGTTCTAACCTTGTTAATGGCGCAAAGTAGCGCGGGAGCGGTGCAATGAGTCAAGCGTTGGTCTCGTCTCATAAAGTAACAGCTGTATTGTCAGTAGCAGTTGTTGTAGCCGTTCTTTTTGCCGTGTTTTTATGGGTTTTTGTGGATGCTGAACCTGTACGTAACCCAATATTAAATATAGAAGAGCTACCGTCTACACAAATGCAATCTGCCAGTGATATTAATGCTGTATTAGCCAGGCCTCTATTTTGGTATGGGCGGCAGGCCACTGCTGCACTTGAAGAAGGTGGTGCTGAGCTAGAGGATGTGGTGGTTTCGCCACTCAAGGCTATTAAGTTGTTAGGCATTGTTTTAACAGGTGATATTCGCACAGCGATTCTTGAGGTTGAGGGTAAAGTTGTGTCGGCCCATGCTGGGCTACCTGTCCAAGGGTGGACGGTTGAAAAAGTTACTGCTAAAGAAGTTGTTTTTGTTGCGGGAACTGATCAGGCGTCATTGTCCCTTGAGCGTGTAAGACCTGCGAGTATCCTTTTAGAAGCGGTTAAATAGATTCAATGCTTGATGGTATTTTACCTTCGTGAATTCATATATATGTTCTTGAGAGATAAACCAATGATTTTGTATAACCCAGTGCGGGCCGGTTTTAGTTTACGAGCGTTGAGTCTGGCGTGTACCTTTATATTACTAACGGCTTGTGCAACTGTGCCTGAGACTCAAGATGAGCGTGCGCCTGTTTCGTTGATTAAAACTAATCCTAAAGCTGTTGCAGAGCAGTTGGATGACACTCTAGATGAAAAGCGCACGGGTAAAACGCTGTTGGAGCAACGAGGAACAGGTGACTTTACCAACGCACCACGGAAAAGACAGAGCGTAGAGGCAAGCGCCGGCGGCGTTAATGTGAATTTTGAAGGGGCTCCTTTAGAAGCTGTTTTAGCCGTTATTTTAGGTGATTTGCTGCAAGTGCCTTATACGCTTGAAGGTAATGTTAGTGGGCAAATTACACTGGTATCTACGGAGCCTGTACCACAAGAAGCATTGTTAGATATGCTTGAGTCTGCTTTGGAGGCGCAAGGTATTGCGCTGGTTAAAGGCAGTAATGGTATTTACCGCGTAGGAAGCTCAGTGGGCGTTCGCAGTGAAGTACCTGTTGCTTTACGAGAGGCTGTGGCAACACGTGGCTACAGTGTACGTATTATCCCACTAAAGTATTTATCCGTTTTGGAGGCTGAAAAAATACTAACACCTCTAGGCATGAAAGATAGTATTTTACGTGTTGATCCACTGCGTAATATCTTGATGCTCGGTGCTTCTGCACCGCAAATGAAGAATGCTTTGCGTACATTAAATATGCTCGATGTTGATGTGCTCAGCGGTATGTCGTTTGGCATTTATGAGATTGTTAATCTGGATGCTGGATTACTGGTTGAGCGTGTTGAGAAAATTATTGGCGATCCTGAGTTAGGTAGCTTGGCCGGTGCAACTAAGCTTATCACCTTAGATGAAATTAACAGCGTTATGGTTGTGGCGCCTAATAGCAGCCAATTGAGCGCTGTGAGTTCATGGCTAAAGCGTCTAGATAACGTGGGGCTTGGGCTTGAAGATGAGCAAGCGGGCTCGCAACTGTATGTTTACAGCGTTGAAAATGGAGAAGCAACAGATTTGGCAAACCTATTGGGGCAGATTTTTGGTGGCTCAGACAGTACAACGTCTAGCCCAACTACGAGTGGTTCTAGTGCGCCGGGATTAGGACAGACTGAGTTAAGTTCGACAGGTAGTGCAGTGTCAAGTCAAACGTCTCGCTCTGGTAGAACGGGTAGCACGAGTACGGAGACACTGTTGGGTACTCGGATTGTTGCAGACGAAGTAAATAATAGCTTGCTTATTATGGCGGCGCCTAAAGAGTGGCGCAGTATCCGCAGTGCGTTAGATAAAATGGATAAATTGCCTGCTCAAGTATTAGTTGAGGTATCGATTTGGGAAGTGACGCTTAAAGATGAATTGGACTATGGTGTTGAATGGTTCTTTAACTCTAAAGGTGGTGTTGATGGGCTAGGCGATAAGGGTGGTCTGCTCTCTATGAATGACAGTGGTTCCGTTGGACGCAGTGTTCCTGGCTTTTCTTACTTATTCTCCGGCTCTGACTGGCGTGCAGTTATTAACATGCTGGCGAGCCGTTCTAATGTTAAGTCTTTATCGTCACCTTCGGTGTTGGTTCAAGACAACCGCGAAGCATCTATCCAGGTTGGTAATCAGCAACCTATTCAAACAAGTCAAACGGTAAATACCAATAATACTGGTGTGCTGACTCAGAATGTCGAATTAAAAGATACTGGTGTGCAGCTTACAGTGAAGCCGCGTGTTAACAGCGGTGGTTTAGTTGTTATGGATATCATGCAAGAAGTGACTGATATTGGCGCGCTGGATACTGCTACAGGGCAACGATCTTTTTTGAAGCGCAGTATCGAAAGCACTGTTGCAATTCAGAGTGGCGACACTATTATTTTGGGTGGGTTAATCCAAGACAGCAAAACCGATGGTGATAGCGGTATCCCATATTTATCAAAGCTGCCTTTTGTTGGGGCTTTATTTGGTACAAAAGGAGAAGAGTCTAATCGTACAGAATTGCTTGTTACCATCAGTCCGACGGCGATTAATCAATATAGTGATTTCACTAAAGTGGGAGATGAATTTCGCGACAAAATGCAAGGTCTGACTGAAGCATTTAGGGATGACTTTGAGAAAAATGCTGATATAACTATTAAAGAGGAATAAAAAGTGTTCAAAATTTTAAGCCGTATGGTTTTTTTAACAGTCATTATTGGTGTTTCTGCCTGTGCAGGTATTCAGCATAAAACAAATGATGAGCGTGTTTTCAGTCTTGCTGAAAAAAGACAAGCTGCTTTATTAAAGCAGGACTTTGATAAAGCTTACGCTTTCATGTCGCCTGGCTACCGTGAGGTGAATACTATTAAACAGTTCATGGGTGATAACCAAGGCGTTTATAGCTGGATTTCTTCTAAGGTTGATAAAGCCGAGTGTGAAGACGATGTATGCAAGGTGTATGTGGAAATTGAATTTGACGCCAGAGCCTTGATGGGTGGCGTGGGTAAACCTTCGTCTGACACGCTAATTTTATCAAGAGTTAATAGAGAAACATGGGTGAAACTCGATAACAAATGGTGGTTCTCTAAGAGCGAGTGATGCTGTCTACGCATTGCAATAGAGATAAATATAAAACTATGGGCGGGGCGGGCAATCTGCTTCGCTCATAACATCATTCATGCCAAACCCTCGTATGCTTTTCGATCAGGCTGTGAGCCTGCTCAGGGCCGTTAGAGCCTGCAGGGTAAGGCCGTGGCCGCTGGTAGTGTTGTTGCCAGCCTTTTAAAATAGGGTCAACCCATTGCCACGCTGCTTCAACTTCATCGCGACGCATAAATAACGTCGAATCGTTTTTAATCACATCCAGCAGCAAGCGCTCATAAGCCTCCCAGCGCCGATTGTCTTGAAAGGCATTGGCTAAATTAATATCTAATTCAACTGGCTGCAAATGCATACCTTTGCCTGGGGTCTTGGCCATGAGTTGAAGGCTAATACGTTCTTCTGGTTGCAAGCGAATCACTAAGTGATTGGCTTGGCTGTCGCTGAATAAGCTGTGTGGTACGGGCTTGAATTGAATGACAATCTCAGAGGTCTTTTTCGCCAAACGCTTACCCGTGCGTAAGTAAAAAGGCACACCAGCCCAGCGCCAGTTGTCGATTTCTACTTCAAGGGCGACAAACGTCTCGGTATCACTGTCGTTATCCACATCTTTTTCAAAATAGTAGGCTGGTGCATTGTGCCCGCCGATCTGGCCTGCCGTGTATTGTCCGCGTACGGTTTTATCTTGGACATCCATGCCATTAATAGGCCGCAGTGCTTGCAAGATTTTTACTTTTTCATTACGCACTGAATCGGCATCAAAGCGCACCGGTGCTTCCATGGCAACGAGGCAGAGTAGCTGCAATAGATGGTTTTGCAACATATCGCGCATTGCCCCGGCGTGATCATAGTAGTCTCCGCGGTTTTCTACACCGAGTGTTTCATTGACGCTGATTTGCACATGATCAATATGTGCAGAGCGCCAGACCGGCTCAAACAGGGCGTTGGCAAAACGCAAGGCCATTAGGTTTTGTACTGTTTCTTTACCTAGATAGTGATCAATGCGGAAAACCTGCTCCTCTGAAAAGGCTGTACCAATCGTGCTGTTGATGGCTAAGGCAGACTCTAAGGAATGGCCGATGGGCTTTTCGATAACGATTCGTGTGTTGGGGCCAGTCAAGCTGGCTAAGGCTAAGTTCGAGGCAATGTTTTCAAACAGTTGTGGTGCGGTGGCTAAATAATAAATGTAGCCGCGCGAGTCGCTCGCGGATAAGAAATGAGCCAAGCGCCCAAAGTCGGCCGCTTGCTCTGCATTCATCGAGAAATATTCAAGGCGTTGACTAAAGCTCAGCCAAATGCTGTCGGTAAAGTCTTTACGTTCAATTTGTGCGCGGCAGTGACGCTCTGCTAGGTCGATATAGCGTTCACGAGGCAGCAGTTTTCGAGAAATGCCAATGATGCGCATATCATGCGGTAAGCGATTTTCGCGGTGTAGGTGATACAGCGCGGGCAGTAATTTATGCAGGGCTAAATCACCCGTACCACCAAACACTAACATGTCATACGGCATGCTCAAGATTACTCTCCTGTGGGAATAGCGTGCGAATAAATAGTTGTTGTAGTATAACTACAAAACCGCTACATAACTGTGGCATAAGCCAAATGAGTTAGCCATTGTGAACCTGTTACATCATATCGCCCAATCCTTCAGTCTGCTGCGTAAGTCAGAATTAAAAGTCGCCGATTATGTACTCAAAGACCCTGCTGCGGTAATGCACAGCTCTATGGCTGATCTTGCTGCTGAGGTGGGGGTGAGCGAACCAACGATTGTGCGTTTTTGTCGTGCAGTCGGTTGCTTGGGTTTTCAAGATCTCAAGCTCAAACTCGCGCAAAGCCTTGTTGCTGGCGCCAGTTTTGGACAGTTTGCTATCAGTGAGAATGATGCTGTCACCGATTATGCATTAAAGATTTTTGATACCACCTTGCATACCCTGATTGAAGTGCGTGAGCAACTCAATGTGAAAGCGTTAGAACAAGCGATCGCGATGATGGCGAAAGCGCAGCGTGTTGAATTTTATGGTTTTGGTGCATCCGGTGCGGTGGCGGCGGATGCCCAGCATAAATTTTTTCGTTTATTGTTAACCGCTGCCGCCTACAGCGACCCGCACATGCAAGCCATGTCAGCAGTGACCCTGCAGCCAACGGATGTGGCCATCTGCATTTCGCAATCGGGACGCTCAAAAGATCTACTGACGACGGCGCATTTAGTTCGGGAAACCGGTGCTATTTTAATTACACTCTGTCCCAGTCATACGCCTTTAGCAGAGTTGGCGACGATTCATTTGGCCATTGATGTACAAGAAGACACCGAAATTTATACGCCACTGACTTCGCGCATTGCCCACTTGGTGGTGATTGATGTGCTGGCAATGGGTGTGGCAATGTCACGCGGTCCTTCGCTGGTGAATCACTTGAAAAGTGTTAAGCGTAGTTTGCGCAGCTTAAGATTATCGCCGAAGACCACTAAGTCAGCCGATGACGACTAATTGTTAGAGTGGCCTTTTGCTTTTCAATCGGCGCTAAAACTGGCACTATCGCAGCATTATTAAATAGCTCAAGCCACTGCCTTAAATACAACCGTGTTTGATTGCGCAGAGGTAGGCCGCATTTTTGAGGCGCATCACTGCTTATAAGTATGCCCTTTCGTTCAAAGAGGACCTTTTATGGCTGAGGCCATTCCTGCCTTAGAAATACGTGATTTACACAAACGCTACGGCGCTTTAGAGGTCTTAAAAGGCATTTCTTTAAAAGCTAATGATGGCGATGTTATTTCAATTTTGGGCTCTTCCGGCTCAGGCAAATCAACATTTTTACGGTGCATTAATTTGCTCGAAAATCCACACCGTGGGCAGATTTTATTTTCTGGTGAAGAATTGCAGCTTAAAACGGATCGTGAAGGTCAGTTGGTGGCGGCGAATAATCAGCAAATCAATCGCTTACGCACACAAGTGGGTTTTGTTTTTCAAAACTTTAACTTATGGCCACATATGAGCGTGCTTGATAATATTATTGAGGCGCCGCGTCGGGTTTTGGGTTTGAGCAAAGACGAAGCGATTGCCACGGCTGAGGCCTTATTGGCTAAAGTGGGGATTACCGATAAGCGTCATGTTTATCCGAATCAATTATCGGGTGGTCAGCAGCAACGGGCGGCGATTGCGCGCACCTTAGCAATGCAGCCGAAGGTGATTTTGTTTGATGAACCTACTTCTGCTTTAGATCCGGAAATGGTGCAAGAAGTCTTAGGTGTGATTCGTGCGCTGGCCGATGAGGGGCGTACCATGTTATTGGTGACACACGAAATGAGTTTTGCTCGGCAGGTATCCAGTGAAATTGTGTTTTTGCACCAAGGTTTAGTTGAAGAGCAAGGGACACCAGAGCAAGTGTTTAATAACCCGCAATCTGAGCGGTGTAAGCAATTTATGTCCAGTCATAACCATTGAGGCAATAGCTATGAAAACATATAAAAAAATACTCTTAGTAGCAGCGGCCAGTTTGTCATTTACAACGGCAAGTTTTGCCGTGGAAAAGCTGCGAATCGGTACGGAAGGCGCTTATCCTCCATTTAACCTGATTGATTCCAGTGGCGAAGTGGTTGGTTTTGATCTTGATATTGCTAAAGCACTCTGCGAAAAAATGAAAGTTGAATGCAGTGTTGTGACTTCGGACTGGGATGGCATTATTCCTGCGCTGAATGCTAAGAAATTTGATTTCTTGGCGGCATCCATGTCAATTACCGAAGAACGTTTACAAGCAGTTGATTTTACTGATCCGTATTACACCAATGGTTTGCAGTTTATCGCCCCTAAAAAAAGTGATTTCCCAACCGATGCAAAAAACCTAGAAGGTAAAGTGATTGGCGCTCAGCGTGCGACCATCGCCGGTAACTGGTTGGAAGATAACTTGGGTAAAGCCATTGATATCAAACTGTATGATACCAATGAGAATGCTTATCTTGATTTGGCCTCTGGCCGTTTAGATGGTGTACTGGCCGATAAATTTGTTAACTGGGAATGGCTGAAAAGCGAAGCCGGTGCTGACTATGAATTTAAAGGCGAGCCCGTGTTTGATAACGATAAAATTGGTATCGCGCTGCGCAAAGGTAATGATGAGTTACGTGTACGTTTAAACACTGCGCTGAAAGAAATTGTTGAAGATGGTACGTATAAAACCATCAACGATAAGTATTTCCCATTTAACGTGTATTAATTTTTAAGCTTGTCTTGTAAAAAGCCGCCACTGCAATTGTGGCGGTTTTACTTTGCAACGGCCTACACAAGTATTCCTGATGAATTTTGATCTCTATGGTTTTGGTCCAGCACTTCTAGCGGGTACTTGGATAACAATTAAACTCGCTCTGTGCTCATTGGCTTTAGGCTTGTGCCTGGGTTTGGGTGGTGCATTAGCAAAAACCTCTCCGTATCGTATTTTACGTTGGCTCGGTGACGCTTATTCAACCATGGTGCGCGGTGTGCCTGAGTTGTTGTGGGTGTTGTTGATTTATTATGGCTCGGTGGGCTTTGTGCGTGAGCTGGGTGAGAGCATTGGCTATCCGGCACTTGAGCTCAGTGCGTTTTCTGCGGGTGTGCTCGCGTTAGGTTTATGTTTTGGTGCTTACGCGACTGAAGTCTTTCGTGGGGCTTTATTAGCCATTCCGCGAGGCCACCGTGAAGCGGGTTTAGCTCTGGGATTGTCGCGTCCACGTATTTTGTTTCGTATTGTTTTACCGCAAATGTGGCGTATTGCGATTCCAGGTCTTGGCAATTTATTTATGATCTTGATGAAAGATACTGCGCTGGTTTCGGTGGTTGGACTGGATGAAGTGATGCGCAGTGCGCAAGTTGCAGTGACGTCGTCTAAACAGCCTTTCACCTTCTTTATGGTTGCTGCCTTTATCTATCTTGGCTTAACTGTGTTGAGTATGCTGATTCTGCACTTCTTTGAGAAACGCGCCAATCGCGGTTTTGTAAGGAGTGCGGCATGAAGTGGGATGTGATTATTAAGTGGCTGCCTAAATTATTGGAGGGTGCTTACTTAACCTTAGAGCTGGTCGCGATTGCGGTTTTAGTTGGACTGCTGATTGCCATACCCTTGGGCATGGCGCGCGCGTCGCGGCACTGGTATGTACGAGCGCTGCCATTTAGCTACATTTTCTTTTTCCGCGGCACGCCATTATTGCTGCAGTTGTTCTTAGTGTATTACGGCGTGGCACAGTTTGATGCAGTGCGTGAGGGCCCTCTCTGGCCGTATTTACGAGATCCTTATTGGTGTGCTTTGCTTGCTATGACCATGCACACGGCTGCGTATATTGCTGAAATTATTCGTGGTGCAATTCAAGCAGTGCCGCCCGGTGAAGTCGAAGCAGCACGCTCATTAGGTATGAGTCGTGCGCAAACCATGTGGCATATTATCTTGCCACGTGCTGCGCGGATTGGTTTGCCTGCTTACAGTAACGAAGTGATTTTAATGCTTAAAGCCAGCTCTCTGGCCAGTACCATCACATTGCTTGAACTCACCGGTATGGCGCGCACCATTATTGCGCGCACTTATTTACCGGTGGAGATTTTCTTTGCTGCAGGTCTGTTCTATTTGCTGATGACTTTTATTTTGGTACAGATCTTTCGCTGGTTAGAACGCAAACTGCGCGTGGATGCGTTGCAGGGCAGGTAAGTGTCAAGTTCCAGCATAATCCGGCAGTCACACTGCTGCTCGCTCGCCGAGTTGCAAAATACGCTCCTGATAGCGTCCGCGTGTATTGCACTAAGCGTTAGTAACTAATTGAATTTACTCGCTTTAAAAATATTTGCAGAAAAGGTTTACAAGCTGTTCGTAATCTATATAATGGCCGCCATTGCCGGTATAGCTCAGTTGGTAGAGCAACTGACTTGTAATCAGTAGGTCCCGAGTTCGACTCTTGGTGCCGGCACCAATTTACAGAAGCAAGTCCTTTGTGGTTTACTTCTCGGAAACGCCTGAAATACTTTTCTTTTTGGTTGCCGCCAGAAAGAAAATAACAACGGATAGCTCCTATTTAGCTAGCCCTATTCAGGTAAGATAAACGCCCTGTCGGATTGCGTCAAGCAATTAGGTAGGGCGTTTGTCTTTTTGCCTCATAAAAATCCTGCTTTAGTTGGACAAAGCGTCCAGCATATTACGAATATCATCTAAGTTCGGTTCAACGTATTCCAGCGTTGTCCGCAGATCCGTATGCCCTAATAAAGCTTTGACCAGATGCAGATTTGCATCGGCTCCTTGACGCATTAATTTTGTCCCTAACGTATGTCTAAACCGATGTGGTGAGACCTTGAACTCAAGCCGCTCAGATAATTCTCGATAGCAGTTGGAAATATTCGCATCTAGCATGTAATCGTATTTATATCGACGGTTTTGGCCGAAGCGAGTGACGTTAAATAACTGGTCTTTGTATTTGAAATGACGCAGTCTGGCTTGTTTCAGCAGTTGCTGTAACCAAGGCTTCAGTGCATTACAAATAGGGATTGTATTCTCGCTGTGTGTTTTCGATCCATCGAGGCCAAGGTAAATAACACTCTGCCCCAGATCAATATCTGCAATAGTCAAATGCAAAAGCTGGTTGCGTCGCATACCGGTGTAATAAAGCGTTTCAAACACCGTTCGCCAGAACCAAACAGGATGGATTCTGCCCGACAGATCACCGCTAGACTCCTGTACTTGCAGGGCATCAAACAATTTAATGACTGCGTGGATCTGATCATCGGCTAAGGTTTTTTTGCGTTTTTTAGGCTCAGTGAGCAGCAGTTTTGCAAAGTGATTTTCAGTCCATGAAATGAGTCCTTGTTCGATACCGTGGTTAAAAATTGCTTTTAAGTGACGGCAATAACTGTTCCAGCTGATGGGTGACAAGCCATTATTGAGCTCATTGTTTCGCCAAGTCATGAGTTGCCTCATGTCTATTTCATTAATGGCATGGGATTGGCCAAGCGCCAGTATATTTTTTTGCATTTTCTGTATTGCGCCGCGATAACTTTGTTCTGTTCTGGGGCGTAATCGGCGGTAAAAAAAGTAACTCTCTAATAACTCTTGGTAAGCCATGTGATGTCCTTTCGTAGGTATTTACTGGTGTTCAATAGTGACGAAAGGGTTATCCACGGGCTGGATATTGAAGAATAGCTCAGTTGGGAGTAGGTAGCCTTTGATGGATTTTCCTTTTACCCGCGGGCCACGGACACCGCATGTCCAAATATTTAAATCATTTTCAGTTTTGTGATGCAGTTTTAATTTTTCAAATGACTTTTGTACCCACCGCCATGCCTGTCCTTGGTCTGGGTTCAGCTTTTCCAGCTCCGGAAACTGCGATGTGAAGCGTTGGAAAATACCAGGGCTGGCAATAAACATGTTTCCATCGACGATATGGATCAGTGCTTTGGAGTCGTTGATATACAAGATGTGTGACTGAACACCTGCCTTGAGCCATTCAAAAAAAGCTGTTCCAAGTTCAACCGCTGTGGTGTTGGTTGTAAAAGTGACTTGGAGTGACGCTTTTGGAGGGGTAGGGCTGATTTTTTGCGCTGGTTCTGTATTTGGCCACGTTGATTGCGCTGTTGTTATAGGTTGCGGTGAGGGCGACTCAAATGGTTCAAATGGAATGAGAGAGTCATCGTCCCCCATGCTTTGCTCTTGGCTAGAAGTGATTGGGCAGGGGTCATCAAACAGGGATAGGACATCATCAATGTCATCTTCTATAACAGGTTTTACCTCTACAAAATGGGTGGCAGGAGTCGCTTGTACCGTGGTTTTTGTTGAGGTTACTGCAGGAGAAGTAATAGGTGCTTGAGTATCGTTTTTTGCTTCAGGTTGGCCATCAAATGTAACGCTGCCACCAAAGAGGCTAGGGTATTCTTCGTTGCCCCAGATCAGCGATGGTTTAACTCTTAAAAACGTAAACTCTTGCACCCAGTCGCCATCAGTGACTGTGGCTTTCCAGATTGCATTACCTTCAGCGTTGGGCTCGATCAGCCGGTGAGACTGCAGCTCATCAAATAAGGATGAGTTCTTGGTGGGAACCTTGTCCACGCCTTGAGACAGTAAAAATGATCGCAGCTTGTCGGCGACCACCTTGCTGACCAGCCACAAGCCATCTTGTGTTAGCCAACCGGCAGCGCCTTTCATATTCAGCTTAATGCGGTGCTCTTCTTCCTTGAGCAGTTGCCTCAATCCACGGATTAAATGCGCTTGTAATGATGTTGGAGGCGCTTGTAAGGCTTTTTCTGGATTTGCCCCAATATTCAATGCGGTAGAGGTGCGGTCGGCTTTAGAAACGATTTCACCCAACACACCGGCCTCTGTGTAGTTGCCTGAAAGTAAATACAGCAAGCTGCCCCAAAGCTCTAAATTACTGGAAAGCCAATCGAGTACGTCTTTACCCAGGATCGAAGAACATAGAAGCATTGCCGCAGCATTATGTAAATTGTAATCACGTCCTTTGATGTACTGAAAGCGATAGGGTTGTTTGAGTATCCCGTGCCACGCTTGCCAAGCCTTGCCGTCCAAGGTCTCCACTTTGATATCAACCAGGATCTTGCCGGTGTCGTGTAGCAATGCACCGTAAGCAATACCGGCTGTCCAGAGATCCGCATATTTGGCCTGATCTTCGGGTGGAGCACCAATCGGTAGCAGGTAACTCTGCCGCAGTTTCAGTGCATATAAAAGCAGTTCTAACCCATGATCGAGCATGCCGCCAAGGTAGCTGTGATGGTGCGTCTCGCTGGCAGGCAGTTCTTGAACCAGTTCGGCATACCGAGTAATTGGCTCCATATACAGCGTTTGATAGGTTTCACGGGATATGGAGGTTTGCTCCCATATCTGATCGAGCAAGGCTTGTCGTCGATCGCTGCTTAATAAGACTTGGGCAGACTTCGGGTGCAGGTACTCACCTGTCTTGTGCGTTACGGTGGTTGCTGTCGTGCTTTTTTTTGACCACCGTTGAAAGAGTCTTTTCATGTGAGCCTATTGGGATTGCTTCAGGTGTTCGGAGGGAGGCCACTATGTCAGAGCAACTGACTCGGTAGTGCTATAAAGCGATTGCCAGCGATTCGCTTTGTTTGCTGTAGGGGGTTTGTGGTTTTGTTTCAATATCAGCTGGGCGTAATAATCAGTTGACTCTAAAAGGAACAGAAATATGAAACGAACCCTCGCAATGCTGACTGTGTGTTCAGCTGCTTTATTAGGTGGATGCTCGACACAAGAGTTGTCAGAGATGAATCAAACGGTCAGTGATGTCAGCAGTGACTTAACCTCATTTTTGACCGGCGGTAGAATTGTTAGAGAAGATCGTAAGTATGACGTTTTAGTGCCTGTTGATGTTGATACAGCAGCCGCTCGATTGAGACGTTATTACAATTTTGAAGATGTCGATGCCAAGATTGTTGCCTTGAAAAACTCCGGTAGAGATTCTGATTCTTGGAAGGCCACTGCATTGGCTGGTCAAGAGGCTGTTTGGGAAGCAGCACCTGGTAGCTTCTACAAAATGGGTAAAAATTACGGCGATCTGAACCCGCCAAATCGTATCGTGATCGAATTGGAAAAGAATGGTGCAGGCTCTATGGTTTATGTCACCTATAGCTCTTCTTATCGGCCTCAGTTGAATGAACAAGGTGTCTCTGAGCTGTTCCAGACTGTGCATGATGTCGCTGTAGGGAAAGTTAGGTAGTAATCATGAGAATCAATATTAATAACTTGGTTTTTGATGAAAGAGATCCTTTGTGCAAATGCATTTTAACGGCTTCACAGGGGCAGCTTTATGCCTTTGTTCAAGCTGTTGATACTGGCTTTAAGGGAGACCTGCGCGTCCCCAAACAGTATTGGGGAATGTACAGTTACGATGAACCTAGGAAGTCCATTGTTAGTATTTTGGAGCATGGCGGTAAGTGGCCAAGCCTGCCTTCTTTTGCTGTTACAAGTAAGGGTTAGAGTTGTGGGTAACGAGGAAAAGGGTGCTCATGTTGTGGGTAGCTATGCCAGGTACACCTTACAAACGTTGCAGCAGCTATGGGTGGTAATGTGTGAAGTAAAGCTATCCGGCAGTTGAGAGCTGCTGATTGTTGCAGTTTAATATTTTTGTTACGGTGGTTTTGAGCTGTATAACTGATGAAAACATAGGGAAATGCGGATGCTCATATTAACAAGAAATCAGGGCGAAATTATTCATATTGGCGACGATATACGGATCACGGTGTTAGGTGTTAATGGTGGTCAGGTACGTTTGGGGATTGATGCGCCGCTCAACATTGAGGTGCACAGGGAAGAGATTTATCAGCGGATTCAGGCGGATAAAAACGAGCTAGAGCCGAAGGTAATTGCATGAATGTTTATAAGTTAAGCACCCAGGTACATTCGTTTAAAAAAATCACCAGAGAAAGTTTTGAACGCGATACTCAGAAGCGGTATCCGTGGTGGCAAACTAGTGATCAGGGGCGCGCAGTTCATTTTGCAGTATGTCCGCATTGTAATAATCCGATTCAGATTATCGGGTTAATTCAATTGGGACGGGCTAATATTAATAGCCCACGACCTTATGGGAAGCATTACAACAAAACTGTCGCCCAGGTTGCCTCTCTGAAGGTCGAGACGAGAGAATATTGCCCGTATTACTCAAAGAGACGGCTTCCAAAGAATGCCAATGACTGCAAAGAACGGATGGATGATATATCACGTGAAATCATTCAAATTATGGTCAATAAGTTTGATCGTATCGTCTACTTTGCACAACGAATAACGGGCATTGTGTTTAAGCGGTACCTGTTGAAGGCGATGCTACAAGAGTATCGTAACAACAAGGGCTATCTGTACATTGATGCAACGCTCACCAATATACCACTGATATTTCTCTCTCAGGCTTCAAGCCTAAACCTGTATCGCCAGGCTGTAAAAAACCTGCAACTGAAGGATGCTATTGTGCAGAAGGTTCCGAATGCTGGTTTTGATGCAGCAGGATGTTTGGTACCCCGCGACAGTAATGGTGTATTTTTAGATGTTCACTTTTGTTTCCAGAAGCCTCTGGGTTATGTGTGTCGGGACACCTATGAGCTTCATGAAAGTATTGTGTTGTCTGTGACGGGCCGAGCACCGACAGATATGCTCTATCAAGAAACAATTGAGTTCGATCATACATATTTTAATAATATTCTAAACATGAATGACTTTCAGTCAATACCGTCTGTGTGCGAATTAGCGAAAGACATTCTTGGCGACTTGCTGTAGCTATTCAATTCTTTCGGGTTTATCAAAGTGGGGAATATTGAGATTGTAGTAATTTCTCACTCGATGCCACCATTCATCTGGTAAATCAGGCACGGCACCTTCATTTTGTGCAATATAAAGACACTCTAGGGCAGTGTTAATACTTAATGAGAAACTGTGATGATTGTCTTGCATAGCAAATAGTAAGTGGTTTTCACAGCAGTCATGAACGTTTTTCGTAGCCTCTTGAGTTTGAAGTGTGGCTGGATTATTGAGCACATCATTATCAGCTTTTTTCATATTTTCCTCTCTATGCTTGCAGAGTTAATGTGGTATTGAATAGAGCGATTGAGTAGCGTGCTATTCGTACCAGGTGTAGAGGAGACTATGGCTGATGATGAGGGTAGAGTGTTGCGACAAATTGAATTGGATTCATTCGATTTAGCGGTGGCCGGTGTAGATACGGAGCTCCATTTGGCCTTTTGTGCATCCCTCGCGCTTGTAAAAGCCTTTTTAGGGTAGCTCCATTACCCTTGAATCCTATTCCCTTAATTTCCCTTATAGGCCATTTACCCTTTAGCTGAGTTGGGGCTGGGTGAGAATGGCTTATTGGTGGAAATGACGCGAGCCGCGCACTAAAGTAAGAGAATTAATGCGGCTGGGTGTTCATGTACAAGCTGCAGTTGCATGCGGTATTACCAGCAAAGGCCCATGGCGCAGCTCTAAAACTCCGGGAATTAATCAGGCATTATCAAATGCTTACTTAAAATCTCAGGGTCTGTACGCATTGCGCGATGGTTGGATTAAGCTTCATCATTCTTGATGAAACGCCCTGTGCGGAGCCGCATGCAGGGTGTTGTGGGGGCTGAGAGCTAGAAACCCTCGGCTACCCGATTAGGCACAATTCAAATGATATTTTCCCTTTCTAAAACTTGACGAATATCCTCAAACACCGCACTTATGTTTCCTTTGGGGTATCTTATTTGTCCCAAACCTTGGATGTTACTAAATTCTTCACAGCCTTCCTCAAGCAGCACTATAGCTCTTTCAAAACCAAGTCTTCCTTGAAATAACCCCACTTCATGAATAACATTCATTCTGGCGTGATGATTACCCTCTGCTTGCTCATCCTCAGCACTCATAACCAAAAGCGCAATACATGCTTGGTCAAGCATTTGGGCTAATCGAGTAATATTTGTAAGCCCTGCAACTGGTACCCGATTAAATTCATCCCAAGGCAAGTTTAATCTTTCACTTATAAAGTCCTTCAAATCTCTCCAGTCATGTGATCTGCCATGACCAATAAAAATATTAGTACCTATCCTTTCTTCTATAGCCATTTTACTTTCCAAATTCTGTAAGTATTTCGATACTCTTTGAATGATTTTATATAGACTCCCTGCTGCTGAGAAAGCAGAAGTTATTCCATAAACTGTACATTCAACTACTTTATGAGGAGGGTTAGAAATTTTATTTTCCACCCTATTATCTCGAGTAGATAGCTGCCCCCTCGGGAGACTGTTTTTTAAAAAGTCTCTTTTGCTTGGTATCTTTACAGCTTCCATCTCTTCAATGAGTTTCTGAAGGAAATTATCATTCTCTGCTAATCCTCGAGAGTGAATTAGCGCTAGAGTGTTATGCCTAACATCATCAATAGTTTCTTTCGCTTTTATACTTTTTTCCGCTGTCTTTGATAAGTCTGGATTACCAGCTTGTTCCTGTATGTAATTGACTATATCTTTGAAAGAATATTCAACCCAGTTGCCAGTACTCCCCATACCATAATCACTGTAAAGCCCCCATTCCGTGCTGAAATGAGCACCTGCAGGGGGCGCTTCCAAGTTTTCATAATAGACACATGAATGGTAACCTAACCATGAACCCGACCACGAGGGAGCGACTCTCCCTGCTTCATCTAGCAACCTGCTAACTTCGGAATAATCATAATCTAAAAATTCTTTAAGCCTATCTGCTTCTAAAATTATTTCTTTATATATCGACAACTAGTAAATCCTTTTCGCTGAGTTTTATTCTGCGCAATGCCTAACGCGAAATTAAGGGGCCGGCGGTACGCCGGCTTGAATGCCTTGTTAGTTTGCGACCTTGACTATATCGCTTGCAAGAACAAAAAGTGCTGCAACCTGCACTAACAAAATAGCAATATAAAAAATATGTAATTTCTTAGCTGCATTCATACTAAGTGACTCATGGCTTTGCTCTTTAATTGAATGCGAAAGATTTATTTCAGATAACACATTCTTTAGAGAGGCCTCAATTTTTTGCGCATGATGCACCGCTCCTTTTAGAAGCTCGTGATACCAGTAACGATCCATCAAATAAAAGGCGGACCAAGAAATTATAGAGATTGCAATAAAAATGGTTGCCGTAGGTACTTTATAAGAAAAAACTTCTACATACCCAGCAAATCGATATGCAATAGCTGCCGAGCCAAGTAATACACCAAGTATTGATATTGCGAAGCTACGAATCCTCAGGCATAGGTCATTAAAATGCATTTGCACATCAATTACCTTCTCCCAAATACCTATTTTTATTTTAAGTATTTCGGCGCTTTCTGAATCTGACATATTTATACCTAAGCAAGCTAACGCGAAATTAAGGGGCCGGCGGTACGCCGGTCCCAGTGAGCAAAGCGAACGATCTTGAATGCCTTGTGTACGCCCAGCATGGGCATGAACTAATGAGGTGAAAGTCCTCTGTAGGAAGGTCACCATCCTTAGCGATTTATGATCGTTATTAGATGTTAACTACTAGCGAATGGCAAGGGCAGCTCCGCGAGGAGTTGTCTGGAGGAAGCCGGACGCAAAGCTGCGAGCTGATGAACAAAAACATCATATGAGGCGTAGGCTGAAGGCGAGTTGGCACAAGACAACGTGTCAACTGCAACTGAAAACTGACCCACTTACCACTTAAATCGGCAATCTAAATTTGACCCACCTTAAGCGTTTTTCATCAATTTACTGCGTCTATATTGACTGGTGCTACACCAGCCATTTTCTTACCTTTTAG
>Ga0265295_1001236_pt1 | contig 46036 bp, 30 predicted proteins | sample Munlansysbiofilm_FD_192503 | JGI IMG/M metagenome (GOLD analysis project Ga0265295, IMG submission 192503) | Leachate microbial communities from a municipal landfill in Southern Ontario, Canada - Methane capture system biofilm | ecosystem: Engineered > Solid waste > Landfill > Unclassified ...
GACAAAGGTTGTACGTACGAGGGTTAATGTCGACAAAATCAACTTTTGCGCCACAGTAAAGGCCACAATTTGCCGAGGCCACGAACGTAATGGGTGTTGTCCAGAGCCAATCTCCAGGACCAAGGCCTAGTGCCAGGCAGGCGATGTGCAACGCTGAAGTGGCACTGTTGACCGCGATTGCGTACTTGGCCCCCACATGCTGCGCCACGGCCTGTTCGAAACTGGGAACCATGGGGCCCTGGGTCAGATAGTCTGATCTCAGGACTTCAACGACCGCGTCAATGTCGGCCTGGATGATTTCTTGGCGACCGTAAGGGATCATGATCAGAAGTTTCCTATCTTGTCGTGATTGGCCTTGATCCAGGTTTTTAATTCAGCACAAGTCATCCATTCGGTGTTGTTGTTGCTGGTGTAGCTGAAACCTTCCGGTACTTTCTTGCCGTCCTTGATACGTTTGCTGCAGTTCGCCCAGTTGTTGATTGCAGGAAGGATCTTGTAGTGCTCAGGATACTCATATGTATAGTAGGAATCGTCTTCCCCGATCATTTGTTCATGCAACTTTTCTCCGGGCCGGATGCCCACGTATTCAAGTTTGGCATCTGGGGCGATGGTCAATGCGAGGTCAGTGACTTTCATGGACGGGATTTTTTTGACGTATATTTCTCCACCCTCCATATCTTCAAAAGCATGCCAGACCAATTCGACCCCCTGTTCCAGAGAGATCATGAAACGGGTCATGCGTTTATCGGTTATTGGCAGTACGCCCTTGTCCTTGATGGAGAGAAAAAAAGGAATGACTGATCCGCGAGATCCCATGACATTGCCGTATCGTACTACTGCAAATCGGGTCCCGTGTCCTCCTGAGTACGAATTTCCGGCCACGAAAAGTTTGTCCGAAGCAAGCTTGGTCGCGCCGTAAAGGTTTACAGGACTGCTGGCTTTATCTGTTGATAGGGCAACAACCCGCTTGACACCTTTGTCGATACACGCATCGATAAGGTTCATGGCGCCATTAATGTTTGTTTTGACACATTCAAACGGGTTGTATTCAGCTGTTGGGACTATCTTTGTCGCGGCGGCGTGAACTACGAAGTCAGCTCCGTCAAGGGCTCTGTGCAATCTTTCTTTATCTCGAACGTCTCCAATGAAAAATCGAACTCTTGAATCGCCATGGAATTTCTTTGCCATTTCCCATTGCTTCATCTCGTCACGAGAAAATACTATAATTTTTTTTGGGTTGTATTTGTTCAAAGTCATAGGAACAAAAGAATTTCCAAAAGATCCAGTACCTCCAGTTATAAGAATGCTCTTTTCTTTAAACATTATGTATCCTTTTTTGAATAAAATTTGATTATTTTAATATTTTTTGTGGTGCCCGTTTCGCATTCTCTGAATGTATAAAAAAACGCAATAAATAGGGGTTGTTGAAGAATTACGGGGATGTGCGCCCAATGAAGTTTTTTTCATCACAAAGAGAGCTTCATTTGGTGGAGAGAACGAGCGCCCGCCGCCCCAATTTTGTTGGAAACATTGTTTTTCTTATTGCCTGCGAAGTCAACACGTTCGTTTGTTTCATGTCCATTTTTGGCTTCAGGGCTGCGGGCGGCTTCACGCGCCTGCCAGCATTTCGCCCAGGCCTGAATCTCGCCTGGCAGGGTTTTCCACTGCTTCTTTGACCTGTTGCGGCGTTCCGATCAGGGTAAATCGGTTTTTTGCCCGCGTCAGGGCCGTGTAGAGGAGTTCCCGCCCCAGGACCGGGCAGGGTTCTTCGGGCAGGATAAGAACGGTATGTCCGAACTCCGATCCCTGGCTTTTGTGAACGGTCATGGCGTAGCAGGTCTCAAAGCGAGGCAGGCGGGACGGCGAGAAGGAAATGAATTCCTCGGGGCCGGGAAAAAAGACCCGCAGTTGCCCGTCGGCAGGCAATGCGATGCCAACGTCCCCGTTGAAGAGGCCGAGGTTGTAGTCGTTTTCCAGGATCATGACCGGGCGGCCCGCGTACCAGCCGTCGCCGATGGTGCCGTGCAGAATTTCGCGGGCCAGGCGGTTGAGGGCCTCGGTGCCGCGCTGGCCGTGGCGGACCGGGCTCAGCAGGCGCAGGGCTCCGAACGTCTCGAAGGCTTTGGCCGGGTCCGTTTCCTTGCCCAGTCCCACTAACGCCGCTTGCAGGAGCGGCGTCAGTTCCGCTGCCATGGCCGCATATCCGGGGCAGGCTTTCATCTCTAGGTCATGGCGGGGCTGTCCGATTAGTTCCGCCGCCCTATGGGCGTCGCCGCTCTGGATGAGTCCGGCGAGGGCGGCGATGCCGCTGTCCGACCCGAAGCGGTAGCTTTTTTTCAATTCTACCACATGATCCGTCAGCGCCGAAACGTTCGACGCTACCGGCAGGTTCGCTATCCCGGCCTTGGCGGCGCTCGAAACAAAATCCGGAGAAAACCTATTGACGACGTCCTCCCGGCAGAGATTGGCCAGGACTGCCCCGGCTTCCACAGAAGCCAGTTGGTTGCGGTCACCCAGGAGTACCAGACTCGCATTGTCGGGCAGGGCGTCCACGAGGCGGGCGGCCAGTTCGAGGTCCAGCATGGACGCTTCGTCCACCACCAGCATGTCCAGCGGCAGGGGGTTGCCCCGGTGGTAGCGGAAGTTCCCCGCGCTCCAGCCCAGCAGACGGTGCACGGTCTGTGCCCCTTGCGTGAGGCTCGCTTTCAGCTCATGCGGTAGGCTTTCGCCCGGAAAGGCGGCAGCCAGGGCTTCGGTCATGCGCGAGGCCGCCTTGCCTGTTGGCGCGGCCAGACGGATGCGCAAAGGCGCGTCGGCGTGCATGCGGGCCGTAAGGGCCAGGATGCGGGCCACGGTCGTGGTCTTGCCGGTGCCGGGACCGCCCGAGATGACGCAGAACTGGCTGCGCAGGGCCGCGAAGCAGGCCAGGTCCTGCCAGTCGATTTCATCTCCTGGGGCTTTGAAGATTTCGTGCAGCATGTCTGCCGGTATGTCCCGGGGAGGCTCCCCGGCCAGGCGCAGGAAGGAGCGGGCCAGAGATTCTTCGTCGCGGAAGAATCGGGAGAAATACAGGCGTTTTCCGTCGAGGATGAGCGGCAGCCCGGAACCGGGTGCCCCAATCACCCCCGTGTCCAGGCAGGCGTCCAACCCGTCCAGGCCCAGGGCGGCCAGCCGCTTGCCTACGTTCTCGTCGCCAAGGTGCAGGCAGACATGCCCCTCGCGCACGGCCAGGGAAACAAGGGCAGTCAGGGCGGCGACGAGATCGGCATGGCCCGACCGGACTAGGGAGGCGGCGAAGCGGGCCTGGTACAGGTCGGCCTCGGAAAAGAGCGTGTTGGCCGCAAGGCGGGGCAGGATGGGAGGATTGTGAAACATCATGAATCGGCCTCGGCGATCAGGGCCTTGTCCAGCGCATCCAGAAAACGCGGATCTGGAAGGTTTGCGTGAACACCCTGGCCTGGCGTTTGCGGATCGATGCCGCGCAGGAAGACGTAGCGCACGCCGCCGAAGTGCTCCGCGTAGTCGAACCCGTGCATGCGCATGGCCAGATGGCGTTTCAGGGCCAGGCAGTAGAGGTGGTATTGCAGAAAATAGTGGCTGCCAGCCATGGCCGAGTGCAGGGCTTCTGGAGTGTAGTGGCCCGGAGTGGGACCGAGCCAGTTGGATTTCCAGTCGAGAAGATAGAATTTTTTGTCGCTACGTACGACCAGATCCATGAACCCGGTCATGAAGCCTCGGCGCGGCTCGAAGCGCAGATTGCCCATGCGTTCCGGAAGGTCCGGCGGCAGAAGTCCGGCTGCATCCCGGTACACGGCGGCCAGGGTTTCGCGGGTCACGGGGCGCAGGGGGAAGAGGAACTCCAGTTCGACCAGTTTGTCCTTTTTTTCGATGCCTCGCAGCCGCAACCCGTCTCCCAGATCCGCGCGCAGAATCTGTTTGACCATGTCATGGACAGTTTGATGCCAGTTCGGGTCGAAGCCGTACGCGGCCAGCGCTTCGGTCACGGCGGCGGGGATGGTGCTCTCGTCCGCGAAATCAATGCGCTCGAAAATCCTGTGCAGGCACGACCCGGCGGCAGCTCCGCGCGGAAAATTCGCCACAGACCACTCTTCCTCGGCCTGGCCTGGCGCGTTGTCTTCGTCCAAGCCTGGCCTCGCTCCGTGCATCATGCCACGGGTCAGGCCGGTGAAGCTCGCCAGCCCGAAGCCGGAGCCCAGAACACGATCCCAGTTGTGGCATTGCAAGTCTGGAATATGGGTGAATTGCGGCGGTCCTTCTTTAGGTTCTGTATCGGGCAGTTCCGCGACTTCGATGTTCTCACCGGCCAGTTCTTGCAGGTCCGCGCAGACCATGTCTTCATCGATGGCCTCCCAGTTCAAGGCGCTGTTTTCCCCGGCGCGGTGCCCATGGAAGAGCCAGGCCGCGCCCGATGTCTCGGCCTCGTTGATGCGCCCCCAGATCGCGTAGCAGCGGCACTTGGCGCGGGTCAGGGCAACGTAGAGCAGGCGCACTCGCTCGGCCTGGGCTTCGGTCAGAGCCTGACGCACCCTGCGCGGCAGTTCGTCCGTACCCAAGTCGAGGAGCAGGCCGTCCTCATGGACCAACGCGCGATCTTCAGGACATCTGGCCCGGCCAAAAAGAAAGGGGCAAAAAACCACCGGGTATTGGAGCCCCTTGCTCTTGTGGATGGTCACGATCTGGACCGCGTCGCGATCCGTGTCCAAGCGCAGCTGGGACTCCTCGGTGCCTTCGGTGCCCTGCCGCCGGGTGAACCAGGTCAGCAGGGCGTGCATGGACGCGCCCGCCTCGCGTTCACGGCTGTGGAGCAGCTCCAGGCAGTGCAGGACGTTGGTCATGCGCCGTTCGCCGTCCGGCAGGGAGACGAGCCGCTCCCGCACGCCCAGGTCGGCGAAGAGGCGGCGTACGGCGGCCATGACGCCTCGGCTGTTCCACAGCTCCCTATAGGCGAGGAAGCGTTCGACCTTCGCCTCAAGTTCTTCTCCGTTCTCGTCAAGAGCGGCAAGATCCGGGGCCGTCAGGCCGATCATGGGCGCGGCCAGGGCCGTGCGCAGGAGGGTCGGGCGCTGGCATTCGGCCATGCCGCGCAGCACGGACAGAAGCTCCGCCGCCTCGGGGCTGGAAAAGACCGAGGACGTGTGGGTCAGGACGCTTGGGATGCGCAACGCGCCAAGGGCCTGGTGTACGGCCTCGCCTTGGGCGTGGCTCTCGACCAGGACGGCGATGTCCCTGGGCAGGAGCGGTGCATCACCGATGCGGATGCGCCCTGTGGCCGCGCCCCGCAGCAGGCGACTTATTTCGGCGGACACGGCCCGGCAGATACGCGGCGCAAGCGCCCCTTTGGCCAAGGGTTTGCCTTCGCTTTTGACCTGCCAGAGGACCATGGGCGCGGGTGTTTGCCCGTCTTCATGGAAGCGGTCCTGCGCTTCGGCCGGGGGGCTGACCGGTTGGTAACCGATTTTTGGGTCCAGGAAGGGCCTTGGATTCTCAGGTCTGTAAAACAGGCGGTTTATGGCCGCGATGAGCTCTGGGGTGGAGCGGAAGTTGACGCCCAGCGTCATGCCGCGTTCGCAGCCGTCGGCCGCGGTAAAGTAGGTGTGCAGGTCCGCGCCCCGGAAGGAGTAGATGGCCTGCTTGGGGTCGCCAATGAGGAACAGTCTGTTCTCCGCGCCTGCACCTGCGAAGAGGGTGCGGAAGATGTCGTACTGCAGCCCGTCGGTGTCCTGGAATTCATCGATCAGGGCCGCGCGGTACTGGGTCCGCGCCGCAGCGATCAGCTCGGGGCTGGCCAGGGCGGCGTGCATGTTCCGCAGCAGGTCGTCGAAGCCCATCACGTTGCGGCGTCGCTTGAGTTCGTCCAGACACTTCGTCACGTCCGAAAGGAACGCATGGCGCAGGTGGATCAGGAATTCTTCCAGCATTGCGTTCAGCTGTTCAATTTGCGCGACCACGTCTTCAAGCGCGTCAATAAGCGGATGACCCGGAGCCGGTGCCTTAGCGTTGGGCATGGTCGAAATGTACTTGGGCAGCATTTGCCTGATCTGTTCAGGGATATCCAGGACAGGATCCGACAGGAAAGCCCGGACCGCAGCCAGACGTTTCTCCAGCTTTTCCGGCGAGAATTTATTTTTGTTGAACGGGTGCGGCCACGCGAGGAACAGTTGGCGGAGCTCCTGCTCAGCTGCTTCCCACTCCGTCCGCAGCCTTTCGCATGCCTCTCCCACGGCCCGGTCCAGGGGAGCTGGGTCTGGAGCGGGGCTGCCTGGCACGATGCGGATGCTTTGGGCCAGGAAAGGCAGGCCGGACAGCTCCGTAAGGTGCTCTGGAGTTAGCCGCTCGCGCACTTCCGTGCCGGTCAGGCCGCCCAGGGGCAGGATGTGTCCGCGCCAGAAATCCAGACAGACCTGGCGGCGCAGGTCAGAGAGGTCCGGCTCAAGCTGCGTGTCGAAAAGGGCCGAGCACTCGAAGCCGTTGCGTCCCAGCATGCGCTGGCAGAAGCCGTGGATGGTGAAGATCTGGGCCAGATCGAAGTTGCGCAGGGCGAGTTCCAGGCGGTGGGCGGCGTCAGTGCCCTCAAATCGGGCCAGAAGGTCTTTTTCCAGATCTTCGTCGGCCTCCAGTTCGCCAGCCAGCACTCCGGCCACGTCGGACAGCCGTTTGCGAATACGCCCGCGCAACTCTTCGGTGGCCGCTTCCGTGAAGGTCACCACCAGGATCTGGTCCACGGTCAGACCCTTCTCCAGCAGCAGGCGCACGAAGAGGCCCGTCAGGGTGTAGGTTTTGCCGGTGCCGGCGCTGGCTTCGATGAGGGTCGTGCCGTCCAGGGGAGCGGTGCAGAGGTCCATGGGCTCCATTAATCGCCACCTTTCAGAATGGGACCGTAGATTTCCTCGGCCACGTCCGCGAAATGCTCCCAGTCCGGCCCTGAGTCGCGGAAAAGGAAGGCCAAGTGTGGGTCCTCGCGCTCGGGGCAGACCATGTAGCCGCCTTCCCACTGGCGCATGGCCTGCATCAATGCCTCGGGGCGCTCTTTTGGCTTGCGGGCGTTGAAGCGAGCCTCGGCGAAGGCCAGGGACGTCCGGGGGAAGAGAGGGATGGGGGCGCGCATGCCCTGCGAGTAGAGTCGCAGCAACCCTTGAAGGAGGTTCCTGGCGTCCGGGGTTTTGGGTGCAGGGAAGCAGTCATCGGTGCCGATGTGTATGGATTGGACGGCATGGCCAGCGGTGGATGCGGCCAGGTGGCGGACCCAGAGGCGGAGCATGTCCGAACTTTTGGTCTTGGCCGGGCGGCAGGTTACGATGCGGTCGCCGTGGAGGTCGAGGCGGCCTGTGAGCGTGACCCTGTCCAACGGAAGCCTCAAGTCCAGGCGCGTGGCCTTTTCGTCACCAATGACGGCCCGTGCCTGGTCGGCCAGAGTCCGAATCTGGGAGCAGAGCTTCCGACTCGCGTCGGTTCCGGCCTGGCCCGGAGGCAAGAGTTGCCAGGCCAGGAGCAGCCCCTCCAGATTGGCGGCGGGCTCGTCCAGGGCCGTGCGCAAGAGGTTCTGCAGGGGGGCATAGGCTTCAAGGCCCGTGGGCGTGGCCAGGGGTTCCTCGTCCAGAAAATCGTCCTCGCCCCCGGTCGGGTCGATGCGCAGGGCGCGTAGCAAGTGGCGGCAGGGGTGGGCCAGGAAACGGGTCAGTTCTTCGATGTCGATCTCGATCTCCTGCTCTGTATCTGCATCATCAGGAGCACCGGATTCAGGGAAAAATTGCCTGGACCGGTGCTCGGCAAACAGCGCCTGCGCCGCATCGCGGTTTTGGTCCGAATAGGAGAAAAGGCGCGACCCTGTGCTGAAATAGTCCGGATGGAAGGCTTGCAGCTTGTGTTTGAAAACAATGGCCTCTGAAGGAATCAGACCGTCAACCGTGCACCCTTTGTCCAGGAAATCGAGCAGTTCCGAGACCAGGACCGAGGGCGGGGCCTCAAGGTTGTCGGATTGGGATAGGCCCGGGTAGGTCAGGATGAGGTTGTCCCGGGCCGAGATGATGCTTTCCAGGAACAGGTAGCGGTCGTCCTCGCGCAAGGATCGGTCGCCGGGCCTGGGGTGGGCGGCCATGAGGTCGAAGCCTGGAGGCGTGTCCTGGCGCGGGAAGGCCGTGCTGGTCAGGCCCGTCAGACAGATGACCCGAAAGGGGATGGAGCGCATGGGTTTCAGGCCGCAGAAGGTCAGACCCGAGGCCAAAAAGCCCGACTCGCCGCCGCTTTCATCCAGTCGCTTACGGATGAGATAGAGCATTGTCCGTGCATCGGCCTTGAAATCACCCATGTCGCGGGTCAGTTCGGTCACGGTATTGCGGATGTCGAGCAGGTGTTCGGCCTGGGCGGGGTCCTGGGGGAAGAAGGTGCCCAGGATCCACAGCAGGCAGTCCCGCCAGTCGTCTGACGCGCGGGTGTCTTGCAGCCGGGACCACAGGGTGGCGAGTTCGTCGATCCAGGCGGTAACGCGGCCCAGCAGCTCCTGCTCGGCCGAGCCGCGCAGCTCCAGTGGGGCGATGCCGTCCAGCGGGTCCGCCGCGCCGGTCATGTACCCGAGGTAAAAGCGGGACAGGCCGCTTTCCCACGTGTTCTGGCCGAAATCACCCAGTCCCGTGTTCTTGCGAAAATCACTGTCTAGCCCCCAGCGCACGCCGGATGCGCGTACCCATTCCAGCACGCGCTGCGTTTCGGACGCATCCAGGTTCAGGCGTTGCCGCACTGACGGAGCTTCGAGCAGGGCGCAAACGCGCGAGGCCTCGAAACGGTGCTGTCCGAACTCCAGCAGTTCCAGGAACAGGCGGATGGTTTCGGCGGCCTTGGTGGGTTTGCGGTCGGAGATGGAGAAGGGGATGTCCTCCTCGCCGGTGGTTCCGAACACGGCTTGGATGACCGGCGCGTACCTCTCGATGTCCGGGTTCATGACCAGGATGTCCTGTGGCGAGAGCGAAGCGTCTTTGGCCAGGAGGTCGAGGATCAGGTCCTTCAATATCTCCATCTCGCGCAGGGGGCTGTGGCAGCAGTGGACCTGGATGGAGGTGTCTGAGAAGTCCGTCTTTTCGTCGCGGATATTCAGATCGAGGATGTCGGCCTGGAGTTGTCCGAGCAGACTGGATGTATCGGGTTCCTCGTAGTGGTCCAGTTCCAATTCCTGAATGTCTCTATCTAGAAGCAATTCCAAGAAGTCTCGACCGACAGCTCCAAGCCCGGCTAATGGCGTCGCGTCCTCTAAGCGTTCTTCCATGGACAGAAACTGGGTCCGGTAGGCCCGCCGCTGTTCCCTGTGGGAGAGGAGATCGCCCCAATACTCGCGACAAGGGCTGAGCAGAAAGACATGCACTTGGCTGTGTCTGGCCAGGGCTTTCAAGAGATCGAGATAGATTGGCGGCAGGGTCGGGATGCCGAAAACGCAGACGCGCGACGGCAGCCCGGGCAGATCGGCACCGGAGTTCAGTCGCGCGATGGTCCGTTCCAGCAGGGCGGCGCGGTGCTCGCTTTCCTTCCCTTTCATCAGTGCGCGCCACAAGGCGACCTGCCAGGCTTCGCCAGCGTGATCGGGTAGGAGGGCTCCGCCGCTTGGCTCCCCTTTTTCCCAGCGCTTCGCCCAAGCGGGACGGAAGATAAGATACTGGTCGAAGTGGTAGGCAATGCGCTCGGCCAGTTGCACGGACTTCAGGCCCGTATCTTCCTCCACGTAGCGTTTCAGAGGCGCGAATTCCGGCTCGGCGAGCATTACGGGGAGCAGGCTCACGATGTCCCACAGCATGCGCTCCTTGCTCAGGCTGTATTCGCGGGGCAGATCGGGAAGCAGCGCGCGGCAAAGTTCGTAAGCGAAACCCACGGGGAAGGGGAAGCTGACGTTGGCGCAGATTCCACTTCGGCGGGCCAGCTGCATGGACACCCAGCGCTGCATGCCGCCGGACTGGACCAGGATGGTCTCCGGTTGCATGGGATCAAGTGGCGCTTTCACGACCTGGGCCAGTATCAGGGCCAGGTTTTCCAGACGGTTGGATGTATAAAGGGTCAGGTTGTGCATGTTTCTCTTGGGGCTTTTGTGCTGCGCCTTGCGAGTCTTTCCACGGATTCCCGGTCTTGCGCAACCGTGAATTTGGCCTTTATCCGCCTGGGCAAGGCTTGGAAACCGGAGGCAATATTTATGTCTGTCCCGTTTGACTCGGGACTGCCGCCACTTTATGATGTATCATGCGGGAAAATAGTTCGCCGGTGCGAGCCCGTGTCCGGCGGCGGGAAATTCCTGAGAGGAGAATCGCGCGTGAAACGAAAACAGATTGCTTGCGTGGTGCTGGTCTGCCTGATGGCCCTCACGGCATTTGCAGCCCAGGTGATGAACGTTCAGGTTCGGGACGGGCAGGTGCGCAGCACCCCGTCTTTTCTGGGCAAAATCGTGGGCACGGTTTCCTACGGTCAAAGCGTCACCGTGACCGGGGCAAAGGGTGACTGGAATCAGGTAGCCCATGCCGGAGGGCAGGGGTGGATTCATGCTTCGGCTCTGACAACGGCGGATCTGGATTTAAGCAGCGGTTCCGGCCAGGCGCCGACAAGCGTTTCCGGACAGGAGATGGCCCTTGCCGGCAAGGGCTTCAACGCCCAGGTCGAGCAGAAATACCGCCAGACCCATGGCGGTGATTTCGCCAGCGTGGACCGCATGGAGAAGGGCACGCTGCAAACCGGGCGACTGATGTCCTTTTTGCAGGAAGGCGGGGTCAAGCCCCAGGGAGGCGTGCAATGAAAGCGCGTCATCTCGTGGCATTTGCCCTGTTTTCCCTGCTGGCCCTTGTTGGCTGCAAAGGCGCGGAAATCGTCGGCGGCATTGCAAAGGACATGGGACTCAATGTCGGCGGCGTGCCTGTGGGCAGCTACGCCGAATCCGCGGTCAAGAGCGGCGAGGCCGTGGCCAGGAGCATGGAGGATTTCACTCCGGAGCAGGAATACTATATTGGCCGCGCCGTGACGGCCACTCTGTTTGGCACCTACAGGCCGCTGAACAATCAGGCCGCGGACGAGTATGTGAACACCCTTGGCCAAGCCCTGGCCCTTTTTTCCGAGCAGCCCCTGACGTACGCAGGGTACCATTTTCAGATCGTCGATTCCGATGAGATCAATGCGTTTGCCGCTCCCGGAGGCTTTATCATGGTCACTCGGGGCCTTGTCAGGTGCTGTCCGAACGAAACGGCCCTGGCCGCCGTGCTGGCCCATGAGATCGCCCATGTGCAGAACAGGGACGCCCTGCGGGCCATTAAGAAGTCACGCATCACCGAGGCTTTTGGCATCATCGGCGGCGAGGCGATCAAGCACGCCGCCGGAGCCGATCTGGCGCAATTGACCGGAATTTTTGCCGATTCCGTGGGAGACGTGATGACCAATATGGTCAACAACGGTTACTCCCGTTCCTATGAATACGAGGCCGATCAGGGCGCTGTGCGCATCCTGCATCGCGCCGGATATAACCCGGCCGGGCTGGTCGTCATGTTAAAGACCATGCAGTCCCGCCTCGTCTCCGGCAGGGGTGATTTCGCCAAGACCCATCCGGCACCGGCCGACCGTATCGAAGAGTTGGCCGGACTCGACGCCAGCGCCATGGCCACAGAGCCAGGCGCGCGCATGGCCAGGTTCCGCAAGGCCGTGGGCTCACTCTAATCTGGCGGCGGCCCGGTTTTCCGCATAGGGATTCACGGGCCGGGCGATACAAGCATGCGCATTTTCACATCTCCGAGATCAAGGCGTATCGGCCAGGGTCTGCTGGCTGCCCTGGTAGGCACCCTGCTGTCCTGCCTGCTATTCGTGGCCGGGATGCTCGACGGCTTCGAGGCCCGCACGTATGATTGGAGGGCGCGGGTGCTGGCCGGGCCCAATCCTGCAGCCCCGCCCATACGGATCATTTTTCTGGATCAGCAGAGCCTGGATTGGGGGGCTGCCGAGAACGGGCTTGGCTGGCCCTGGCCGCGCGAAGTGTATGGCGCGGTGGTGGACTACTGCCGCCGGGCCGGGGCGGCAAGCCTGGCCTTTGATGTCCTTTTCACCGAACCCTCGAAATACGGCGTGGCCGACGATTTGGCCCTGGCACGGGCTGGCGGGGAATATGGCCGGATGGTGTTGCCGGTCTTTTTGGGGCGTGAGACGGGGGAGGCTCGGTCCTGGCCTGATTACGCCCTCAAGCAGGCGTTGCCCGAAGGCTTGACCCAGGTCGGGCGACAGGGGCCTTACGCCCCGGAACTGCCCAGAGCCAGTTTTCCCGTTGCGGAACTGGCCGCCCAGGCCAGGATACTCGGCAACGTGCACCAGAACCCTGATACGGACGGAGTCTATCGGCGCATCGGGCTTTGGGCCCTCTTCGATGGCCGCTCGGTGCCGTCCTTGGCCCTGGCCTCCTACCTTGCGGCCCATCCCGAGGCCAAAATCGCGTTTGATCATCAGGGCATGACCCTGGACAAGCGTTTTGTGCCTCTTGATGAGCTGGCTCAGGGCATGATCCGTTATCATCAGCCTCAAGGGACGTATCGCTCCTACAGAGCGGCCGCCGTAATCCAAAGCGAATTGCTGCTGCGCGAGGGCAAGGCTCCGCTGGTGTCCCTGGATGAGTTTCGGGGCGCTTACGTGTTTTTTGGTTTTTCCGCGCCCGGCCTCTTTGATTTGCGCCCGTCGCCCCTTTCTGGCGTCTATTCTGGAGTGGAGATTCATGCCCAGGCCCTGGGCAACATGCTGGCCGGGGATTTCCTGCGCGAGGTACCCCTGCCTCTTTCCATGTTGCTGGCATCAATCCTGGCCCTGGCCGCCGCCCTGGCGTGCGCGCTGGGCGCGAGCACGGGCGCGGCCCTGGCGGCGGTGGCCATCTTTGCGCCACTACCCGTGCTTGTGGCCTGCGGCGCGTATGCGGCGGGGCATGTCCTGCCGCTCATGCTGCTGGAAACGGCCACGGGCCTGGCGCTGGGGGTCTCAGTCCTGCTCGGTTACGCCACGGAGGGCCGCCAGAAGCGGTTCATCAAATCGGCCTTCCGGCAATACCTGAGCCCAGTGGTCATCGAGCAGCTCTTGCGTCAGCCCGAGCGGATGAAACTGGGCGGCGAGCGACGCACCCTGTCCATCTTCTTTTCCGACCTGCAGGGGTTCACCAGCCTGTCCGAAAATCTGTCCCCGGAAGAGCTTACCCAGTTCCTGAACGAGTACCTGACGGCCATGTCCGACATCATCATGGGGGAAGGGGGGACCGTGGACAAATACGAGGGCGACGCCATCATCGCTTTCTGGAACGCCCCCCTGGACCAGCCCGATCATGCCGACCGCGCCCTGCGCGCCGCGCTTCGCTGCCAGGACCGGCTCTCGGAACTGCGCCCCTCTTTTCGTGAACGCATCGGTTCGGACCTGTTCATGCGCATCGGGCTCAACACCGGCCCGGCGGTGGTCGGGAACATGGGTTCCCATTCCCGTTTCGACTATACCATGCTCGGCGATGCCGTGAATCTTGCCGCCCGCCTGGAAGGCATCAACAAGCAGTTCGGCACGTACACCCTAGTTTCGCAGGCGGTGCTGGAGGCCACAAGCGGCATTTTTGCCGCGCGGGAATTGGGGAGGATCGTGGTGCTCGGGCGGCGCGAGGCGGTCCGGGTTTTCGAGCCCATGTGGATAAAGGAACGGGAGGCGCGCAGTGCGGAGCTGGACCGTTTCGCAACTGCCCTGAAACACTATTACGCCGGTGAACTGGACGCGGCCTTGTCCGGATTCGAGGCGATGGCAGAGCGTGATCCGGCCGCGGCCGCCTACGTCCGGCAGTGCCAGATCCTTCTACAGAACCCTCCCGGTCCGGACTGGACCGGGGCCTGGGTCATGACTGCAAAATAATATCACTCCACGTCGGGATAGCGGGCGCGGATGGCTTCGATGACGTCCTGCACCTCCAGGAAGCATTCCACGATTTCCGGGTCGAAATGGGACCCGGCGTCCTGGCGCAGCACGGCCACGGCCTTGTCCGGCGTCCAGGCGTCCTTGTAGCTGCGGCGCGAACACAGGGCGTCGTAGACATCGGCCACGGCGGTGATTCTGGCTGCCAGCGGAATGTCCTCGCCGCTCAAGGGGGCGGCGTCGGTGCCGGTGTAGCCGGAGCCGTTCCATTTTTCGTGGTGGTACAGAGCCACCTCCCTGGCCAGTCGGTCGATTTCGGTTATGGCTCCGGTGAAGATTTCCGCGCCCAGGGCGCAGTGTTTCTGCATGGTGCTGTATTCTTCCGGATCGAGCTTGCCCGGCTTCTTGAGGATTTTGTCCTCGATGCCGACCTTGCCCACGTCATGCAGCATGGCCGCCAGACGGATCTGGCTCTTCTCGTAGCGCAGCTTGTCGATGTCGATGCCTTTGCGCTCGCCCCAACGATGATAGATCTCAGCCGCGTAGGAGCCCACTCGCTGGACGTGGGGGCCGGTTTCGTGCGGGTCGCGCAGGGCGGTCATGTTCAGCATGCGCAGGATGAACTCACGGGCCATGGTACCGCGTTCGATGGCGCTGCCTGCGTGGGTGGCCAAGAGCTGCACCCGGGTCTCCATGGATTCGCTGAAGGGTTCGGGCACGCCCTCGGGCTGGCTGTTGATGAGCTGCATGACGCCAAGGATGCGGTCTTCCTGGCCCAGGATGGGTACGGTCAGGGTCGAGACGGTGCGGTATCCGGTGGCCTGGTCCAGGGATTCGTTGAAGGAAAAGGGCACGCCCTCGGGCAGCTTGCGCATGTCGCGGATGTTGACCATGCAGCGCTCCAGGGCCACGTAGCCCGCGATGGACTTGGTATCCAGCGGCAGCGTGGTGCTGGCGTAGGCGTGCTTGTTGGCCGCGGAGCCGGGAAAGAGGGTGTCGTTGTGGATGTTGGCGAAGGTCAGACGACCGTCTTCGACCAGAAAGATGGTGCCGGCGTCGGCCTGGGTAATGGTTCTGCCTTCGAGCAGGATTCTGTCCAGCAGGACTCCGACGTCGCTGTAGCGAGCCAGTTCGCGGGACAGGCCACTGAGCCAAGCGAAAAGCGCGAATCCCGATCCGCCCGGCACGTCGTCGCCGCCACGGCACACGCAGGCGAACGGGGCGCGGACGTTTGTCCTGTCGGAGGGGCTGGAAAATTCCATGCCCTCGGCGGCCATGTCCATGACCAGGGGCAGATCCGAGAATTGGTTGCGCATCTTCAGAAGAATGGCGTCCAGTTCGTCATCGGTGCGCCCCGGATCGTGATGGGAAAACATGAGCCAGCTCACTCCCGCTTCGGCGCAACGCTTTGGCCATGCGGCATAGGTGGAGTGCCCCCATCCCTGCCTGGACGGATATTCCTCGTCCGTGAATTGGGCGTCAACCAGGGCCACGTCCACCCCGCGCAGGAATTTGAAGATGCGTTCGCTGACCGGATCCTTGGTTTGCGCCAGGTTGCATTCGTGGTCGCCGCTGAAGAAAAAGCTCCATCCGTCGGCGGTGATGCGGTAGGCGGTGTTTCCTCCCGGATGGCGCGTCGGGCAGGTTTCGACCAGGGCCGTTCCGATCTGGAATGACTCTCCGGGCTCGAAGTCATGCACTTCGAGACTGGCGGGCAATTTGTCGAAGGTCACGGGAAAATAGCGGCGGTCCATGATGCCGCTCAAAACATTGCGGATGCCGTCGCGGCCGATGTTTCTGGGCGCATGAATGTGGATGCGGCTGCTGGCCGTGAAGATGGGCGCGAACATGGGGAAGCCCAGCAGATGATCCCAGTGCGCGTGGGTGAAGCACAGGGCGAAGGCAGACGGCCCCATGGCCATCAGTTCGTTGCCCAGGGTGCGGATGCCCGAGCCCGCGTCGATGATGACGCGGTCCCCGGCGTCCGTAAGCACTTCGATGCAGGTCGTGTTGCCGCCGTAGCGATGCGTTTCGGGCGATGCCACGGGGATGGACCCTCGGGTGCCGTGGATGATGACTTTCATGGGGTATCCTTTGCTGTCATGATGGGTTGCAGGGCGTCCCACTGTATTTGCGCAGCGCGACTGGTCCACTTTTCCTTCAATTGATGCCACAGTACGCCGATATCATCAATGGTGCGCAGGCGGACATTGCATAATTTTCGGGCGGGGGCGCGCGCCAGGATTCCAGCAGGTTGGGCTTGACTCCCTTTCGCACTATGCTAGCTTTGTTGGAAGAATGAGGAGTGAAGTTTGCACTTTACCGAAATCCGAAATCGTTTGACCGACACCGTGTTCGAGCACCCGTTGCTCAAACTGACCGCCCTTATTGTCTTTGTGCTGCTCGGGAGTTCGGTGGGGTACTTTTTTTTCGAGGGTCAGGGCGAGAGCCAGGAAATGACCTTGTTCGATGCCTTCTGGTGGGCGGTGGTCACCCTGACCACGGTGGGCTACGGCGACGTGGTTCCTGCCACCACGGGCGGAAGAATCATGGGCGTCGTGGTCATGTTCTGCGGAATAGGTCTGGTCAGCACGCTCACTGGAAATCTGGCATCAATGCTTGTGGTGCGACAGACCAGAAAACGCAAGGGGTTGCTCATGGTCAATCTTTCTCGGCATGCTGTTATCGTAGGCTGGAATACTTTCGGCCTGGATCTGGCCATGTCCCTTGTGGCCAACGCGGTGGGCGGCGAGGGAACGCGCGGTCACCTCGTTCTGGTTAACACTCTGCCGCAGGACGAGAGGGACGCTATCGCCGCCCAGTTGGATCTCGGTGAACGGTTGCATTTCGTCTTTGGCAATGTCACGCAGCTCGGCGTGCTCAAAAAGGCCATGCCGGACCGGGCGGCAGTGGTCTATCTGCTGCCTCGGGGGGATTTGGCTCCCAAAGATGCGGAGCAAGAAATCCTGTATTCCGCTCTTGCGCTGCGCGAGTTGGCTCCACGGGTGCCGCTGTACGGGGAGGTGCTCATGCCGGAGAGCCGCCACCATCTGCTACGGGCCGGGGTGGACCAGGCCGTGGTCAGAGGGGAGCTGGGGTCGCGGTTGCTGGCCATGATGGGGACCAGCCCGTCCATCTGGATGCTGGTTAACCGGATGTTCGGGGTGCATGGCGCGTCACTTGTCGGCTACCGTCTGCTGACTGCCGAGGAGAAGCAGGGGACATGGGGAGGGCTCATGGTCGACGCCCGGCTCAGGAACGAATTGCCGCTGGGGCTGTGCCGTCTGAGCACCGAACTGTCGCTGGAGGACGTGCTGGATGAAGGCGCGGCCCTGGATGGCTTCATTTTGGAACTTTTTCGTAGTTTTGGCCAGAAGACCTCTTTGGGCTCTTCGGGTCCCGAGGTCGTGCCCAATCCCGGCGATGACACGAACCTGCGCGGTTTTGACGCATTGTTGTACCTCAAGGCCGGAGGCGAATCGTGAGCGAGTTTGCAGGCTGGAAGTCTATCGGCATGTTTGAGGCGCTGGAAGAGCAGGATCTGGCGCAGGTCAGGGAGGCGTTCTCGCAGCGGACGGTTCCGGCCGGACAGAATCTTGTCACCGAAGGCGAGGATGGGGACGAAATGTTCGTGCTGGTGAGCGGAAAAGTGCAGGTCACCAAATCCATGCTGTTGAGCAATGTGGCCATTCCGTTTCTGACCATGGATAATCCCCGCAAGGTGCTGGCCACCCTAGATGGCTCCAACTACCCTATTTTTGGCGAGATGGCGCTGGTGGACCGCGACGTCCGGTCGGCCACGATTCTTGTTTTGGAAGATGCCGAATTTCTCGTCACGGACCGGCTGCGTTTTTTCGATCTCGCGCAGCGTAATCCGGCACTGGGCTTCAAACTGCTCCTGGCGGTGAGCAGGCGGCTGACCGCCACTGTGCGGCGCAACAACCAGGAACTGGTCAAGCTGACCACCGCCCTGGCCCTGGCTTTGGAAAGATCCGCCCGCTGAGTTCTAGCCCGCCAGTCCCACCTGCGCTTCAATGCCCGTGATGGCCCCGATGGCCAGGGTCAGAAAGTCTCCAAGCTCCAGCCCTATCTTCTCGCATTCTTTTATGGTGTCGCGGCAGACCGAGGCCGCAAACGCCTTGTCCTTCATTTTCTTTTTCAGGCTCTTGGCTTCCATGCCCTGCATGCGGGTCGGCCGGACCAGGGCGGCGGTGTGAATGAGGCCAGTCACGGTCTCGCCGCAGCGCAGGGCGAAGTCGAACTGGGTCTGGGGCTGATTGCCGTTCATTTCATTGTGGCGGGCGATGGCCTGGATTGCCTCTTCCGGCAGTTTTCCGGCCAGGGTTAGGGCGGTCAGCAGGCCGTGCTTTTCGGGGGTGTCCTTGGTCTGGGGGTAGTCGAGGTCGTGCAGCAGTCCGGCCAGGCCCCATGTGTCGGTGTCCTGACCCAGGCGGCCCGCCAGGGCGCGCATGACGGCTTCGGTTTCCAGGGCGTGAATGAGCAGATGATCGGGGGCGCTCGCCGTGATCATGGCGAGGGCTTCGGTGCGGTCGAGCATGGTGGCCTCCTTGGTTTGGAAGGCAAAGAGATCAGCCATTTCGCCCTTGTGGTCAAGGATTCAGCAGCAGGAAGCCCCGCTTTTGCTCGGCAGCCAGGTCTGGATGATGTAATCCGCGCAGCCCACGCCGGGAGTGACGGTGATGGCCGAGGTCGGGCAGTTCAGGGCGCAGGCTCCGCACTCCATGCAGGCCTCGCGGTCCAGCACTTCGGCCTTGCCGCCGGTGACCGCGAAGATGCGGTGCGGGCAGACCGTGGCGCAGATGCCACAGCCCACGCATTTTTCTTCGTCATAGGCCAGGGTGGCCACATTTTCGAGATGGCGGAAGATTTTCATGTATTCCTCACAAGAAGTTGCCGGTCACGAACAGGATCGCCGCCAACACCGTGCCGATGGCCAGGACGGGGATGGCTTTGCGCATCTCCTTTTCCACTCCGGAGGGCGAGGTATATGGCGTGGACCCGGTGAAGTTGAGGGCCAGCCAGGATGCCAGCGACATGGCCCAAAGCCCGGCGCCCGCGGTGGCGACCCAGGAAAGCTGGGGAAAGATGGCAGGCAGGAGCACAGCCAGGGCCAAACCCAGCCCAGCGCCGCCCAGAGAAAAGAGGCGTGTGCGCAACGCGGGCAGCAGCAGGGGGAATAAAATCGCGCCTGCGGCCAGGCCAAAACCCGTGGCGGTGGCCGCCAGAATCCAGCGCTGCCGGATGGCATCAAGGGAAAATTTTGGTCCGATGAGGCTCAGCACCGCTGCCACGGCAAAGGCAGCCAGGATCAGTTTCCAGCCCAGAACCAGTTCCACGGGAATGACCGCGGCCCGTTCCTTGAGCGTGAAGGTCACTTCGCGCATGGCTTCGTCCTCGCCGTGCTCCAGATAGCGGGGCAGATCCTTTGCGTTTACCGGGCCGAACACGGCCTCGAAGCCGCAGGCCCGGCGCAGGTCACGGGCGCGCACACCGTTGGCCCCGAGCTGGGGCAGAATCAGACGGCGGTGGGAGACGACGTGCTCAAGGCCGGTTTTGCGCACCTGCTCGGCAATGCCTGCGGCGCTGAAAGTGCCTTTGCCGCCCGCACACCAGATGTTGATGCCGCGCGTGTCGGTCACCAGCAGCCAGAGATCCCGTCCGTTCACTGCGAAGCGGACCGTGTCGAAGGTCAGCTTGTAGTTGGCCGTGACAACTACCTGCGACTGGGGTCCGGGCTGGCCGATGGCGTACAGACCCGGGTTGACGGTATAGTTGTTGCGATCCAGGCCCAGTCTGGCGCGGCAGGTTCCGAGCCGGTCCCAGCCTGTTGGGGTGGTCCTGACACGGGGAATGCGCCCCTGCGCGGTGGCAAGAAAGTTCTCCACGTAGGGCTCGATGCGATATCCGGCCAAATCGTCCACCCCTGCACCAGGGGCGGGTGGGGGGCCTCAGCAGGGGCCGGGCTTTTCGATTTTCGTATCGGGCGAACAGCAGGACGGGCCAGGAGCCATGGGAAAGGGCTGCAGTGGTTTCATGACAATCCTACAGAGAAGAAATGAGTGTTTTGAGTTCGGCCAGTCTGTCCTTGTCCGCGCAATAGCAGATGCGCGGACCCTCAATTTCGCCGCGGATCAGGCCTGCTTCCTTGAGTTGCTTCAGATGCTGGCTGACCGTGGATTGGGCCAGGGGCAGGATGCTTACGATTTCGCCGCAAATGCACCTGTCCACCTGCAAGAGATGCCTAAGAATCGCCACCCGCGCGGGATGCCCAAGGGCTTTGCACAGGGCGGCCAAGGTCTGGTCATGGGTCATGTGGGGCTCCGGTTGATTGTATCGTATATCGTAAAAATACGATAATGATGATTTGGTGTCAATGGGGCGATCGTATTGAGTTTTCACGCATCACGGGGCATGGTGCAAAAATACAAAGATTGAGGAGGTTCATCATGCGCTGGAAACAATTCCTGACCCCGGTTCAGTCCATGAATCCGGACGAGGCTCGGGCATATCTGTCCGACAAGACTTTGCAGGACGTGACAATCCTCGATGTGCGCCAGCCCGGCGAATACGAGGAAGGACATATTCCTGGCGCCAGGCTCGTGCCCATGGGCGCGCTGACGGATTCCCTGGACGAGATCGACAGCACACGGCCCGTCCTGGTCTATTGCGCCATTGGCGGGCGCAGCCGCATTGCCGCCCAGACCCTGGCCGGGAAAGGGTATGATCAGGTCATCAACCTTTCGGGGGGCTTCAAGGCCTGGAACGGTCAGGCGGCCTATGGCGCCCAGGAAGAGGGGGTCGATCTTTTCGCGGAACTGGACAGCGCGGAATCAATCCTGGCCACGGCCTATTCCCTGGAAGAAGGGCTGCGCGATTTCTATCTGCGCATGCTCGACCGGTCGTACGACGAAAAGATCAAAAGCGTCTTCCGTCTCTTGGCCGACATAGAGATCAAGCACAAGGACCGTCTTTTCGCCGAGTACACAAGGATCACCGGCAAGGACGATCGGGGCGCTTTCGAGTGCCAGTTCGTCACGCCGCTCATGGAAGGGGGCATGACCACCCAGGAGTACATGGAGCGCTTCAAGCCGGACATGGACAGCCCCGTGGACGTCATTTCCATGGCCATGTCCATCGAGGCCCAGGCCCTGGACCTGTACATGAGGTCCGCCGCCTGGACGCAAAACGACCAGAACAGAGCCATCCTCGAACAGATCGCCAGCGAGGAGAAGTCGCATCTGGAGCGTTTGGGCCAGCTTTTGGACGAATTGCTGAGCCAGGGCGGCGGGGCAAAGAATTGATATTTGGTGCGTATGCTCGGCCAAGCGAAACATACATATTTAATCCCGCATTTTTTTAGGGATACGGGTGGGTTTTCAGGATTTTACGCGACGCCCGGCAAGAAATGATTAGGTAGTGAGAGAAGTTTTGCGCACTTCGTACGGTCTTTGCGCAAGGTTTTCGGACCAAAATACTTACCATTTGGCAGGAAGACTCAAAATTCAAGTCATGACAACATGTTGCCCTTTGATAATCGCTCAGGCACGCCCCTTGCTCATAGAAAAGTCCAAGGCCCGGCAATGGAGCCGGAAATACCACGATTTTTTTAGGGGGAAATGTCATGAAGCAGTTATGTTACCTTTTCTGGCTAGCAGGGATGGCGACTCTTGTTGCTTATGGCTGGAGCGATACACTTTTGAATCAGGTTTCGGATGTGGTGCAGCTCATGGGGCAGCTTGTCGCTTTCATGATTGCCTGAGTCCGGACAATCCGGCTTTCACGTATTCACGACCGGGAGGATCTGGCACCTTCCGGTCGTGTTTTTTTTCGCCTCAAGCGTGTCGGCGCGGTTCGGACAGGGTCTGCCGGAACTCCTTCGCCGACCTCGTAATGCTTCCCGGCCTTGAAATCTTGTCTTCTTTCCTGCCCTTAAGCGTGAGACGGCCGGGAAGCAAACGATGCCTGGCTCAGTCAGACAGCCGACAGACCCTGTCCGAACCGCGCCGACATGCATCTTTGGCAAACGGCACAAAGCGTCTTACTCCTGCGGGCAGGGGCTTAAGTTGGAGCCAATAAATTTCAAGGCCGGAAAACGGCTTTTGGCCCCGCTTTTCACGGGCCGGGCATGAGCCAGCGTCTCGTCTTTGCCTGCCTCGCCGCCAGTTGCGCTCCGATGCTTGGCGCGGTACGATTTATTCCATAATGTCCGTTGCCGTCCTTTATTCTCCCGAACATTCGGCCTGGGTGCGCTATCAGCGTCCCCAGGCCATTTTTATGGCCCACAGGCATGACGAGGTGCCTTCACTTTTGGCTGATCTTGAAGCCCAGGTGGAGAAGCGCGGACTTCATGCGGTGGGTTTTTTGGCCTATGAAGCGGGCAGCGCCTTTGACCCGGCCATGCCCAGGAGGTGCTGCGGAGCCTTTCCCCTGGCTTGGTTCGGGCTGTTTGGCCCGCCCGAACCAGTGTCTCTGGAAGGGACAACTCCTGTTCCTGAAATGGACTGGACCTCGGAACTGGAGGCCAGCGCCCATGGCCGGGCGCTAGAGAGCATTCGTGGGCATCTGGTTCAGGGCGAGACCTATCAGGTCAATTTCACCCATCGCCTGCGCGCGCGTTTTTGCGCCGATCCCTGGGATTTTTTCACGTCGCTCGTCAGTCGCCAGCCGTCGTCGCACGCCGCCTTCATCGATACCGCAGGTTTTGCCGTGTGCAGCGCCTCCCCGGAGATGTTTTTTGCGCGCCAGGGAAAGCAAATCTGGTCGCGCCCCATGAAAGGCACTGCCGCGCGGGGCCGCTGGTCTGAAGAGGACAGGGAAGTGGCCCAAAGGCTTGAATTGTCGGAAAAGGAACGGGCCGAGAACGTCATGATCGTGGACATGGTCAGAAACGATCTTGGCCGGGTCTGTTTACCTGGCAGCGTGCACGTGCCCGAACTTTTCCGCGTGGAGCGCTATCCAACGCTCTGGCAACTGACCTCCCTGGTGCGCGGGCGTACCCTGGAGCCAACGGCGCAGGTCATGGCGGCCCTGTTTCCGGCGGCGTCCATCACCGGCGCGCCCAAGGTCCGGACCATGCAGATCATACAGGACCTGGAGGTCTCGCCACGGCGCATCTATACCGGCTGCATCGGGGTGATGAGTCCTGGCCGCAGGGCGCGTTTCAACGTGGCCATCCGCACGGTGCTGGTCGACAAGACCTTGGGCGTGGCCGAGTACGGGGTCGGAGGCGGCATTGTCTGGGATTCGGAGCCTGCGGCGGAGTTTCGCGAGACGCGCATCAAGGCCCGTGTGCTGACCGCTCCCAAGCCGGAATTTCAGCTGCTGGAAACCATGCGCTGGACGCGGGGCGAGGGAATTTTTTTACGGGAAGAGCATTTGCGGCGTTTGGAGGACAGCGCGAGGTATTTCGGCTTTGATCTTGACCTGCCCGCGTTGCGTGAAGCCCTTGAGCAGGAGGTTGTGCGGGCCGACGGCGTGGCCGGAGTGCTGCGTCTGACCCTGGACAGGTCCGGCAGATGGAGCCTGGAGCATCGTCCGCTGCCACTCCCGTCGCCTTGCCGGGCGGTTCTGGCCCTGTCGGCGGTGGATGAGGACACGTTTCTCTTTCACAAAACCACGCGGCGGGCTGTTTATGACCTGGCCAGGAGTCAGGCGCCCGGAGCCGACGACGTGCTGCTCTGGAACGGGCGCGGGGAGATGACGGAATCGACCATCGCCAGCCTGGTCGTTGAGTTGGACGGGGAACTGCTGACGCCTCCCCTTGCCTGCGGCCTTTTGCCGGGCACTATGCGCGCCCGTTTGCTGCAGGAAGGCCGGATCAGGGAGTCCGTGGTGCGCAAGGAGGATCTGCCGCGCTGCACGCGGCTGTGGCTGGTCAACTCTGTGCGCGGCTGGCGGGAGTGCGGTCTGCTAGGTCCGCAGGCGCCCCCTAGTCGGAGTCGTGGCCGCGCCGGTAAAACCAGGCCGCCGAAAGACCGACGGCCACGAAGATGACGTCGCGGACAATGTAGAAGATCATGTCTTCAAAAACGCCGGGCGCGCTTGAGAAGCATCCACAGTTTAAATCGATGCCCCGGAAATACGCGCTTGATACTGCGCCCAGAAAGACGATGAGCATGGCGTTGGCCAAAAACAGGGCCGGCCCTGTCCAGGCCCGGCACACGAGCAGGATGGCCACCACCATCTCCAGCCAAGGCAGAACGAGCGCCGTGAAATTGATCAGTATGTCCGGCAGAATCAGATAGCTGCCAATGCTGGCCGCGAAGGCGGCAGGGTCCATGATCTTTTGAGGGGCCGCGGCCAGGAAGACAAGGGCCAGGGCCAGGCGCAAACCACGGGCAAGGGAAGAAGCGGTCATGACTTTTCTCCCTGGTTTTGAGAAGCGGGCTGAAGCGGCGTCGATTCTTCCGGTTTGAGGTCAGGCAATGCCGGGTCCAGCGGAGTTGCTTTTGGCGGCGCAGGTGTCAACGGTGCAGGTTCCAGCGGGGCTGGTTCCAGCGGTGCTGGCTCCTGAGGTGCTACGGGCAATGCTTCGGGCTCCGGTGGGGCTGCGGGTTGCCCGGTCTGGTTTGTCTGATCCGGTTCGAGAGGTGCGGTGTCGGCAGACATGTTTTCAGAAGGTTCGGGCAGCTGCGGCATGTCCGCAGTTCCGGCGTTTATTCCGTCCTTGGCTGTCGCGTTGTCCGTTGGGGTTACAACCGGCTCTTGCGTTTCAGGATTTGCCTCCTGCGGGGTGGTCTGGGCTTCGCCGGTGGCCGTGGGCAGGCCCTGATCGCGCCACAGCGACCAGCCGTTTCTGAGCACGCGCACATCCATAAGCCCCATGCTTCTGAGCTGGTCGGCCAGTTCATGGCTCAATTCGCAAAATTCTCCATCGCAATAGGTGACGATGGTCGCCGCCTTTTCCAGGCGTTCCTTGAACGCCGGATAGTTCTGGCCAAAGGATACGGCATCAAGAGGAATTGCCCCGTTAATATGCCCGGCGGCGTACTCGTTAGCTTCCCGCGCATCGACGAAAACCGCCTGACCGGAATGAAACAAGAGGGTTGCGTCGGCGAGGGAAATTTCTCCGCGCTGGACATCGGCCTGGACCATGCTTTGCGGATCACGCAGCAAGGGAAGTCTGTCCGGTCGCGTGGCATTGAAAGCCAGGGCCAGCCCGACGGACACTCCAATGATGATCGCGGTTTTCAGGCCAAAGGAAATGGGTGGTTTCATGGAATACTCCTGCGTTCGTGGCAGTGTTCCTACGATCTCACGCCCGGCAAGGCAAGGGCGGGGTGGAAGCGGGGGCCGAACAATGTCCGAGGCCGCTTTGGGTCTGGCTATGGCTGCCAAAACTTCTTTCGAGGTCCGGAAAGGGATTATTGGTAGATTGCGGGGGTTACACGTACAACCCAGGGTGCTTGAAAGTTGCACTTCCACCGTGCAACTCATGATGCTTCGGCCTTGTTTTGGTGATAATGACAATAACTTGCTGGTTGATTGGAAGTAATTGCTATGCGGGAGGGGAAGAGGCCCTGGCGTGCTTGAGCTTCATCAGTGAAGCGGGGGCGCAAGGGCTGAAAGCGCCCGCCGTGCAGGTGCTGTGCACCGGCCCGGCGGACGAGAAGGAGGGTGGCGGGTGGAGAAAGGCGTCAGGCCTTTAGGCCTTGAACCGCTTGCGCAGGCCGGCGATGCCCAGCAGGCCGGAGCCGAGGATCCAGGCCGCGGCGGGCACTGGCACCGGGGTTGCGTCGACCACGGCCACGGTGGCGCAAAGGTCGGGATCCTGGACGAACCAGGTGTTGCTCTCGGAGTAGATGACGGGGTCGGTGATGTACGGAGGAACTTCACCATAATCCAGAAAGTAGAGGCCGAAGACGTTGGTCGAACCCAGCTCGAGAGCCTGGGAGCCCATGGTCGCAGACCATTGACCGCTCACCTGAGAGATGGTCACTTCGGCAGTGACGAAAGTCTTCTCGGGATCGATCTGCATCAGCTTGAGGTCGGAAGAGATGTCTTTCTCCGCGCCCCATTTGTACATGTAGAGCTCGATCAGGCTATTGCAGTTGGTTGGGGTGAACTTAAGGACGTTGACATTGCCGTCCGTGGGGGCCCATGCCCCGCCGTAGATGTCGGCGCGGGCGGACTGGGCGCCGCTCAGGCCGAGCAAGAGGACGAAAGACAGAATCAGGAAATGACTTAAGACACGCATACGAACTCATCCTCGCTGTTGACGAACCAAAGCACTTGCAAAACACCACACTAGTGCCTGGCTTCCTGTTCCCTGGGCCGTCAGGGCAGCGAAGTACCAGAAAACGCCCGGAACGAGGTTCCGGTCATCAGGCAACCCGGCTTCCCCGCACTCGGTTCGAGAGCGTACCCATCAACCCGGAAGGAAGGATGAGGACTTCTTGATCTGAGTGCGGGGCCCGTGGCTTTCCGTCCCAGCCTCGCGGCTGGTTTGGCGTGTTCTGATAATGGTTACTTATAGACTAAAGGCGAGAGGCTTGGGTTACGATCGTGTGACCGGCATGTGATATTTGTTTGAAGATGGCACCAGGGGCAGACGCGGCCCCTCGAAGCCTGTAGGAGGGGGGCATGAAAACCTTGAATGACAACGGTTTCCGGGCTTTTGCCCCCATGGTGCTGCTGGCGGTTTTCCTTTTTTTGACGTCCTGCGCCCTGCCCGCGTTCGCCGGGCCCATGCCCATGATCATCCTGCCAAGGTCGGGCCTGACAGGGGCCGAAGTCGCCGTGGTCGTCAACGAAAACGACCCCCAGAGCGTCGACGTGGGCCTCTATTATATGATGAAGAGATCCATCCCCAGGGAGAATCTGGTCCGGGTGCGCTTTGACCCGACCGCAGAGGTCATGGACCAGGCGGAGTTCGAGCGGGTCAAGGCCCAGGTGGACGCCGCCACCCCCAAGGGCGTCCAGGCCTTTGCCCTGACCTGGACCCGGCCGTTCCGCGTGGGGTGCATGTCCGTGACCACGGCGTTCGCCTTCGGGTACGACCAGGGGCACTGCGCCTCGGGATGCGTGTCGACCATGCCCAGCCCCTACTACAACTCGGACAGCCGCCGGCCATACGACGACCACGGGATGCGGCCGGCCATGCTTATCGCAGGCCGGGACGCCGGCGAGGCCAGGCGGCTTATCGACCGCGGCGTGGCCTCGGACGGTACCTGGCCGCAAGGCACGGGGTACCTCGTGGAGACCTCGGACGCCAACCGCAGCGTCCGGGCGGCGAAGTACGGGGCCATCCTCGACCATTTCGACGGCGCCTTCAGGCTGGAGCACGTCAAGGCGGATTCGCTCAGGGGCAAGCAGGACGTCATGTTCTACTTCACCGGCCTGGCCGTAGTCGAGGGGATCGACAGCAACAGGTATCTGCCTGGCGCCGTGGCCGACCACCTGACCTCGGCCGGCGGGGTCCTGGCCAAATCCGGGCCGCCGACCGGGCCGGGCACGGGCCAGATGAGCGTCCTGCGCTGGCTGGAGGCCGGAGCCACCGGGAGCTTCGGCGCGGTGGTCGAGCCGTGCAACTTCCCGACGAAGTTCCCCCAGCCGGGCCTGCTCATGGCCCGATACCTCCGGGGCGAGACCCTGATCGAGGCCTACTGGAAGTCCGTGGCCATGCCGGGCCAGTCCGTGTTCGTGGGCGAGCCCCTGGCCAACCCCTTCGGGGGCCACCGCGTCAAGCGGGAGGGGCAGGCCGTGCTCGTCAGGGCCTGGGCCCTGCCCCCCGGGGTCTACGCGCTACTCTCCTCGGAAAGCCTGTTCGGCGAGATGCGTCGCGAGGCCACGATCATGCTCCAGGGCCGGGGGGTGCAGGAGTTCCGCATCGAGAGGGCCGACAAGCCGGTGTACATGATCGTTCCCCTCGCTCAGGTTCGCTGATCCATCGCGTACCGAGAGCGATTTTGGAAAAAGAGGGCAGCAAATCAGTTTGGGCACTTTTCCTGGGTGATTTCTCGCACTCCCGGCCTCATGCCGTTATGTCCAAAAAATAAACGGCGTTAAAAATCCATGAGCCCGTAACCTTGCCGTAAAAAAGGTGACCTAGAGCATGGCCGGTGGGGAGCCGTCTTTGGAAGGTCGTTCCCCTGAGCCTGAACATCCACAATTCATAATAACACCCAAAGAGATAAACATGGCCAAGGCGGCACTCCTGCGTTTAGTTCACCCGGTCGCTTCCCTGCCCCTTGCAGCCGCCCTGCTGCTCGGGGTCGAACTAGCTCTGCGCGCCTCGAACGGCACCGGGCTCTGCCCGACCGAATCCTGCGCCGTGGTCGGCGGGTTCTCCCGGATCGGGGAGCAGGGCATGGTCCTCTTGGGGGCGGTCTTTTTCGCCCTGCTCGGGCTGGCCGGCATGCTCAGGAAGTCCATCCGCGAGCGGCTCGGGACGACCGGGGCATGGTTCGCCCCGGCCCTGGCGCTCTCCGGGGCGGCTTTCGAGGGCGCCGCGATCTCCTATCAGACCATCGGCATTGGTGCGCCCTGCGCCCTCTGCCTGGCGACGGCCGGGGCCGTCCTGCTCTGCCTGGCGGCGCAGGCCTGGGAGCGGCGCGAGTGGCACCTGGTTCTGCTCGGGGCGGCCGTGTTCGCAGGGGGGTTCGCGACCAACGGGCTGCTCCGGATCGCCCCGGAGGTGCCCCGGCTGGAGGAGACGGCGATGCTGGTCAGGCCGGCGGACACCGCAAGCCAGGCCAAAATGCACCTTTTTTTCAGCATGCACTGCGAGCACTGCGGCACAATCATCCGGACACTGGCTGCGAGTGAGCCCTGGCAGGCCGAGTGGCGGATCAGCACCATCGACCGCGACGAGGAGACCCTCGGTCGGGTGGCCTGGGTCCTGGCCTCGGACAAGGCCCGGCACAACCCCTTCGCCGCCATCGCCGAGGCCAAGGGGCGCGAGGACCGGCTCCCGGTAAGCAAAGAACTCAGGGCCAGCGCGCAGCGGTCTCTGACCTACCTGGCCGTGGCCGGGTACCACACCGTGCCAATCCTCGTGGCGGACGAGGGGCCTGGCCGGAGGATCGTCGCCCGGGGCAACGAGAACATCCTGGGCTACCTCCACGCCCGGGGCTTCGTGACCACGTACGTCGAGTGAGCGTTTTCGCCCCCAAGGCCCTGGCAGGGCGGGGCACCGGATGGAATGAACGTTTCCCAGCGGTATCCGCTTCCAGGACAACACATCGCGGCCGACAAAGGGCCGTTCACCACAGGCAAGGAACAGCGTGCGCGTATGAATCATGACAAGTCGTCCTCGCTCAAGAAGCGGCTCCAGGAGGTGCTCGAGTACCTGATAATCCTCGAGCAGTCCAAGTTCACCGGGTATATCCGGATCAACTACAGCCAGGGGTCCGTGGGGCGCATCGAGAAGTGGGAGGAGATCCTGGCCAAGGATCGGGCCAAGGGCGCCCAGGAAGCCAAATGAACTTCGAGCATCTTGTTCGTTTCTATGCAACTAGCTATATTGTCATGTTTTTTTCTTAAGGTGGGAAGCGCTCCCGGGATGTCGCCAAAACTTCTCACAATTGTCGTCCAGTCGCCATGCAAACCTTTTTCGATGTGTGTAGATAGGCATTGAACGCGGCGATTCCGGTCCGATGGACCCCATGGGAAGCGCGTTCAGTCGGACATTCACAGTTCACAGCATCTCGCTAGGTACTTCGCTGACTTGCCCACGCAAGGACCAGGAAACCCAGGTACGGATGGATCACTCCATTCAGCCTGGGTTTTTTGTTTTCGGTCTCCTTGCAGGCTTTCGTCCAGGGGCCGCCCGGCACGCGCCGGCGCAGGACAGGCCAGGCCGAGGCCATCGCGCCGCGGCCCCAATGGCTATGAGGATACCTCGACAACCACGAACAAGGAGGTGGGGGAGAGAGAGACGAATGGAGTTCAACCGGGGCAGGGGGCCCCGGCAGGTTTGATCTGATCTTTAACGTTGTTTTTGGTTACCTCCAGAAAAAGCTAAAACCCGGGTGACCGGGTGACGGAAAACCTAGGATCCAGCACGAAAAAGGAAGCGCGCCTATGGCCGCTTCAAACACCAAACGCGCGCGGGACAGCCGGGATGCCTGAGGGGTGAAACGAAAGTTCATCCTAATCCACATATTGGAGGTTTTTTTTTATGAAACGCACTGTGATTCTTTTCCTTTTCGCTTTGATGTTCATGGGCACCACCGCCCACGCCTACTTCGAGGACATCGACATCTCTGGCGGCGCCAGCGTTGACGGCAGCGCCCGTACCGGCATGTACGGCGCGTTCTACAATATCACTACGACCGGCGGTGAACTGGCCCTTGATCTGGTTGGCGCCTCTGATTCCTTTGCTCCGACTGCCTCTTACTCCAGGTCTTTGCTTTCAACCAATGTGCTTTCGGCCACTGCTTCCCAGACCTGGTCCCAGGTCTACTTCGGCGGCTTCGCCGGCGCGCGTGACGGGTATATTTCCAACATTTACTTGCTGGGGAATACGCCTGACGGCTCCCTTGATGCCGGCGAGTACAAGGCCCTGACGAACTATTCCTCGAACATTGCGACCTTTGATGTCACGTCTACCTACTGGGGTGGTTCCGCTTCCTCTGCCGATTGGACGTTTACCGGACCCAGCACGAACGTGAACTCGTTCTTCAAGAAAATCGATTCCAACTCTGGGGTTATGTACACCGCAGATCGCGAGCGGATCAACCTGAGCATGTGGGACACCGACAGCAGCTATGTATATGAGATGTACCTCTACGGCTTCAATGCCGACAAAACTGGTTTCCATTTCGACGGCAGTGAGCCCTACGGCAAGATGACCCTGTCCCTGGTGGACGGCAACGTGAACGCCGACTACACGGCCGTTCCGGTTCCGGCCGCCATCTGGGTCCTTGGCTCCGGCCTCATGGGCCTGCTCGGCTTCCGCAAGCGGTTCGCCGCCTAACCCTGCTCACCATATCATTTACAAGGAGATTCAGTCATGAAGATGAAGAAAGTTCTCAAAGGCCTCGCCCTCGGCGCGGTCATTTCCCTGGCGGTAGCTTCCGGTGCCCAGGCGGGTTTGAAAGAGGTCAACATGTTCGGAGCCTCTGCCCAGTACGACTTCTGGTCCGCTGCTGGCCCGGCATACCTGGGGGCCCAGGGCTGCGCTGCGGGCGATATCGTCTCCCTCAAGAAGAAGGGACAGACCATCGCGCCCTTTGATAAGCGCGACTATTTCATCGCGGTCTGCAAGGGCGACACTCCGGCTGCCGGCCAGACTGTCGGCGGCGGCATCGGCGCCAACCACGACACCGTGGTCATCCGCTACACCACGTACGCTTCTGGCCAGGGCGTCAAGGCCGTCATGGACGACGATACCGACGTGGATGAGTGCACCGCTTCGGGTGCCGGCTACCGCGGCATGATCGACACCTTGAACGCCGCCGGTACGAGCATCTCGACCGTCGGGTGCAAGCAAGTGCACGGCGGTGCCTCGGACGTTGCTGCCGAGACCTTCGACTTCGATTCCCACGGCGCTTCTGAAGGCCCCTGCAGTGCGGACTGGCGGGATGAGGAAGTCCGCGGTCTGACCGCCAATCCCGAATTCAACAACCTGCTGCCGGCCTTCAAGCCCCTGGTCGTGCCTTTCGCCTTCTTTGCCAACGCCCAGTTCCCCTTCGACAACATCAGCCGCTCCCAGGCATTCTTGGTCTTCACCGGTGCCGTCGATAACTGGAACTTCTTCAAGGCTGACCTGAACGGGGACGGCCAGATCACTGCTGACGCCTACCCGGCCGGCGACGACCTGCCCGTGCGCGTCTGCATGCGCCACGCCTCCTCCGGTACCCAGGCCACCCTGCTGGCCTCGATCATCCGCCGCGAGGGCGCTATCGACGGGTACGAAAACCCCTTCTTCGCTCCCTACAAGTACTTCAACAAGGGCTCGACCGAGATGGTCAACTGCATCAAGGGTTGTGACGCGACAGGTTATGCCGACTTCGGCGGCGCCATCGGCATTATCGACGCTGACAAGGAAGTTCCTGTCGCCACCAGCATGACCGAGGACGGCACCCTGTCCCCCGACGGCAAGATGAAGCGGCTGAGCTACAACGGTTTCACTGCAATCGAGCCCAACATCAAGAACGGCAACTACGACTTCTGGTCCGCCCAGCACCTCTACCAGCACAAGGACGACTCGCAGGATGCCAAGGACCTGGTCGCCTCCCTGGTGGCTTTCGCCTCCGATCCGGCTAACCTGGATACCCACATGTCTGGCAAGGCCCCGTTTTGGGCCGCCCAGGACGAGATGCTGGTGACCAAGGACAACGACTTCGCCATGCCCGCGAAGAAGTAAGCTCCCGAGAGGGACCATGCTTCCATGCTGAACAGGGAAGGGCCTTCGGGCTCTTCCCTTTTATTCTGCAGAGGCGGGATTCAGGGGCAGCATGGTCGCAAGCGAAAGAAGAACGCTGAATCAGGCCGACCACCAAGAATTTTGATTGATACGAGAAGGTGACCAACCGGTAACGCTGTGGCCATGGTCCGGAAGGTACAAGAAATCCGCGACTCGGGACGTCGCAGGTTTCGAGAAAGGGCCCCGCGGTCCTTTCCCCAGTGTTCGCACAATTCAACTTCAGAGGAGAGACGAGCATGACCTTCTTATGGAAGCGGGCCCTTGTCACCGGTCTGGTCATGGCGACCCTTGCCGCGCTGCATGCGGAATCGGCCCGTACCGCAGTGGAACATCAGATACAGCGCGGGGACAAGGTCCTGACCGACATGACCTGCCGCACCTCCCAGGGGCTGGTGCTGACCACGGTCGAGTCCGTGGCCAAGGACAAGTCCCTGGCCAAAACGGACATCTTCATGGGCATGGACCTCTACGCACCCATCGAACTCATCGCCGGCAGCGGGTACGGGGGCCCAACGTCGGGTTCTCTGGTTCCCCTGGCCAGCGCCGTGGGTGCCGAGGCCTCCAAGGCGCTCACCGGCATGATCTATGGCGAATCCAGGACCGTGCACGTCAAGACCGAAGCGAACGAGAAGGCGCCTGCCGAGGAGCGGTTCTCCACGTTTTCGCGGGTGAGCTGGCAGCCGAGGACTGTCGAGGTACCCAAGGAACGGGTCAAGGCGGACCTGGGGCACGACCCGAAACCAGGCGAGGTTCTGCACGAGACCGCCGATTCCAAGACATTCGTGGAAAAGGTGGCGGAGGACAAGGCGACCATCCGCGTGGAGATCCGGGACGGCGCGATCGTGCCGCACAAGCTTGGCAAGGCCAAGGTCAGAACCATCAGCCAGGACAAGTTCGAATACGTCCTGCAGGTCCGGGAGGGCGACGTTCTCGCCATGGATTCCCTGCTGGCCAAGGTCATCAAGGTGGACGAGCAGACCTTTACCGTGGACTTCGGTAACCCCCTGGCCGGACTGGAGCTGGAATGCGAGATACGGGCGGTCCGCGCCGCGGGAGAGGCGCAGTGAACACGATCAGAGGCTGGATGACACCTGGGCTTTTGTTTTTCATTTTGCTGTGCGCGGGGTGCGCCGGTCTTGGGGGCGCACCTGTCACGGCCGAGCAGGGCGACATCGTCGTGGTGCGGTACGTCGCCTCTACCGAGGAGGGGCGGCTGGTCGCAACGAACCGCCAAGACGTTGCCGGCGACAGGACTGGGTCGTGGCTCCCCGGGTTCGGCCCTGCTGACGCATTCTCACCCGAAGCGGTCATCGCCGGAGAAAAGGGGCCCCTGCCCGGAGTGGAGCGGGAGGTCCTGGGGATGACTGCAGGTGATGCCCGGAGGATCACCCTTCCGGCACAGGAAGCGTATGGCGTGCGCGACCAGGCGCTCGTCAAGCAGATTCCTGCCCGGATCGAGTCGCCCTTGCAATTGGAACTCCCCATTTCCGAGTTCGTAGGCAGATACGGCCGGTTTCCTGCCTTGAAGGATACGTTCCCCTACAACACCTATCTCGCGGGAACAGTTTCCGAAGTTCGGGAGGAGACGATCACGGTCGACCTGTCCCCAAGGGGAGCGCGGTTCGATGAGCCGTTCGGCACTGTTTCGCTGGAAACAACCACGGACGGCATCGTCAGCACGCTCGACGCAAGGGTCGGAAGTCCCTTCTCCAGGGAGGGCAGGACGGGCCTTGTCATCGCCACAGGCGCAGAGAGCTTTACGGTGGATTTCAACCACCCCCTTGCCGAAAAGCCGCTCGTCGTCGATCTCCAGGTGGAGGACGTGATCAGGCGTTCGTCGCTGCCTGTGGGCGAGCCCGACTGGATTCGCGACGAAGCCGCTGCCCTGGGCAGGTCCGCGACTTCGGGCAAGCCGCTCGTGCTGATTCTCCATTCCCCCGGGTGCGGCAATTGCGAGGAGTTCTTTGCCACCACGATGAACGAACCGCTCGTCCGGGCGCTGAGGGGCCGTTTCGAGTGGGCTTCGGTGGAAGCGAAGTCCAAACCGGAGTTGGAGCGGAAGTACCAAATCGAGTCCTACCCGACGATCCTCCTGATGTCCCCCGAGGGCCGCGAAGCGGCGAGAGCCGACGGGTACCTGGACGCGCAGGCCTTCTGGAGGTTGGTCATGGGCGACGAGATGACCCAGGGGTCCGGTCGGTGAAAGTGAGAATCGGTCATCTGCCCGTAATATTCCCGTGACATTGGGCGGTTAGATAATTTTGGTTAAACGGAAGGACCTCCTGAAAACGCCAAACCTGCCGCAAGGCAGGGACGGAAAACCACGGACCCTGCACCTGCTTTGCCTGGCGGATACTTTCCGCAGGGTGAAGCTTCCATACAATTGAAGTGCAGGGTGGCCGGGCTGCCAGGGAACGGGGTCGAAATGGCGGACCGGTGTCCCTTTTGTCTGCCGCGACGTACCAGGAGCCGCCAAGCATGTAGGGCGGACCGGGTGCTGTCGTGGCAGGCCTCCAAAGCAAATTCGTACACAATGGACGGGTCGTAGTGAACCTCTTCCTCAAAGTAGGGTCGGGCAGAGTGCTGCGCATGGTCCTCGTCGCTCTGCTTCTCCTCGTGCCTGGCACCGCGCACAAGTGCCAGGCCGAGGAGGTCACCTTCGAGATCAGCACCTTCATCATCGAGGGCAGCACCCTGTTCGATGAACTTCAGCTGATGAATCTCCTCACCCCCTACACCGGCGAGGCCAAGACCTCCGAGGACGTCGAGCAGGCGCGGACCTCCCTGGAGCTGTATCACCACACCAATGGCTACCCGACCGTGCTCGTGAACATCCCCGAGCAGACCGTGGAGGACGGCGTGGTCAGGCTGCAGGTGGTCGAGACGAAGATCCGCGAGGTGCGGGTCAAGGGCAACCGCTACCACACCAGGGACTACATTCTGGAGAAACTGCCCAGCCTCGGCCCCGGGAAGGTCATCTACCTGCCGGACCTGCAGAGCAACCTGGCCAGGCTGAACAGCGGCCGGGACATCGAGGTCACGCCGGCGATCCTGCCCGGCCTGGAGATGGACACCCTGGACGTGGAGCTCGAGGTCAAGGACTCGCTGCCGGTCCACGGGGGTGTCGAGCTGAACAACCGCTCCACGCACGACACCTCGGAGCTCAGGGCCAACGCCAGCATGAGCTTCGACAATCTGTGGCAGGCCGGCCACTCGGTCTCCCTGCAGTACCAGACCGCGCCGCTCGAGCCCAGGGAGGTCCAGGCCACGGCCCTCTCCTACGTCCTGCCAGCACCCTGGAGAGACGATCACTTCATTGCCGCCTACGGCGTGTTTTCGGATTCAAAGACAGCCTTCGGCTCTGGGTTCAACGTCATCGGAGAGGGCCTCATCCTCGGAGTTCGCTACGTCATGCCTCTGCCGTCCTACGAGGAGTACCAGCACAACCTGACCGCCGGGCTGGATTACAAGGACTTCCAGCAGTCATACACGCTCGCTCCCGGGGAGTCTCTGGACACGCCGATTATCTACATGCCCCTGCTCTTCTCGTACAGCGGCAGCCTGGCCGACAGCTGGGGTTCGACCAGCCTGAGCCTGGGGCTGAACATGCTCGTCCGGGGCCTGGTCAGCGATGAAGCCGTGGTCAGCGACGAGCGCTTCAAGGCCCGGGGCAACTACATCTACCTTCGGGGCGGCCTTGAGCGGGTGCAGAAGCTCCCGCTGAATACGGCGCTGTTCGTCAAGCTCGACGGCCAGATCGCGGATCAGCCCCTGGTCTCCAACGAGCAGTACAGCGCCGGCGGGATGGAGAACGTGCGCGGGTACTACGAGAGCGAGTTCGCCGGCGACGACGCGCTGCACGCGACCCTGGAGGTCTCGAACGGAAATCTGGACCAGCGCCTTTCGTCCTCGGGCAAGGCCGTCAAGCTGAGTCCGTACCTTTTCTACGACGCCGCCTGGCTACGGGTCCAGGAGGCGCTGCCAGGACAGCAGCCGTCCGAGTTCCTTCACGGGGCAGGCATCGGAAGCCGCCTCTTCGCCGGCGACTGGCTGCGGGCGAAGTTCGACCTGGGCATGGCCCTTGCCGACACTGCCCAGACCAAGGACCACGACGTCCTGGGCCACTTCCGGCTGGAGTTCCGGTTCTAAACAAGGGTTTTTAAGAGAGCGTTGTCGGGGCAAGGACACGTGAGTACGGGAGGGATGGAGTCATGAAAAGAAACGACCTGCGGGCCTTCATCGCCCTCGCGCTCATACCGCTGCTGCTGCTCCCCCAGGGGGCGGCCCTGGCCGAGTACGCCATCCCGGGGTTCAACAGGCCCGGCGGTTCTTCGCTGGCCCCGCCCCTGCCCGGCGCCCTGCCCATCGAGATCGGCGTCCTGCCCGACGGGGTTACCCTGGACCGGTCCAGGCCAAACCACCTCGAGGTCAACCAGGTGCCCGAGAAGGTCGTCATCCACTGGAAGTCCTTCGACATCGGCAGCGCCGCCTCGACCCACTTCAACCAGCAGGGCAACGCCAACTCGGTGGCCCTGAACCGCATCGCGGACACGGGCGTGCCGAGCCAAATCTTCGGCCGGCTCACTGCCGACGGCAAAATCTATCTTGTCAACAAGAATGGCATTCTTTTCGGCGAAGGCTCCCAGGTGAACCTGCATTCCCTGGTGGCGACCTCCCTCGACCCGGTTGATGAGCAGGCGCTGCTGAATGGACAGGCCTTTGAGCTTAAAGGGACCGGGCCGGAAGGGTCCATCCTCAACGAGGGGACCATCCAGACCAAGCAGGGCGGGCAGGTGATCATGGTCGCGCCCCAGGTGGCCAACGCCGGGACCATAGACGCCCAGGCCGGCGCTGTCGTCCTGATGGGCAGCAGCGACGCTTCCTTTGGAACTCCCCAGGAGACCGCTCTCGGGACCAAGATCGTGAACAAATCTGAGGAGGGGCTCGCGGTCAACGCCCGGGTCTATGACGAGGCGATACAGGACCACAGGACCGGCCAGATCACCTCGGACGCCGGGTTCGTGGGAGTGTGGGGCAACCTGGTGAGGCAGGACGGGGTGGTCCGCACCGTGACGACTATCCAGAAGGGCGGGAAAATCATGCTCATGGGCAAGGAGCGGGTGGCCACCGGGATAAAGAGCGAAACCTTCGCCCCGATCTCCCGCTCCGCAGAGACCATGAACGAGAAAGGCACGCATGGTGCAGGCGCCATCATTGTTGGCGCCGATGTCATCGAGCACAACGGCAGGATCGAGGCCAACAGCGGAAGCGTGAGCATGGCCGGCCGGGACGGGGCCACGGCAGCCGAACGGATCTACCTGGCCCCGGGAAGCGAGATCAACGTGAGGGGAGTTCTCTTTGATCAGGCCGCCAGTCAGGACGTGGTTTCCGCACAGCTCAACAGCAACGAGTTGCGTGACGATCCGCTCCAGAAAGGAGGTGTGCTCCAGGGAACCAGCGTGACCTTCCACGCGGTGGACGGATCGAACATCGGGGAGATCTCCGGCGACCTGATCAAGGAGAACGTCACCGCTCTGGAATCCAACACCGGGGGAGGACAGGTGAGTCTCAGGGCCAAGGAGATCATCCTCAGGGACGGAGCGGTCATCGACGTCTCCGGCGGAGCGGTCCACACCTCTGGTGGCGCGCTCTTGACCACCAAGCTCCTGAGCGGCAATTCCATTTTTTCCTTGAAGGATGCCCCTTCTTTCCTGCGCTACGACAAAATTTTGGGAAGCTTCGAGAAGGTCTACGAGAAGCACGGGCGTACCGAGACATTCACCGGATTTTACACGGGCGGTGCGAACAGCGTAGGCGATTATGTTGGCGCCTACAGCGTGGGCAAGGACGCCGGAACGCTCACGCTTCTGGCCGAGCGGCTGGTTCTTGACGGGACGATCAAGGCCATGGCGTTCAACGGGAGGTTCCAGACCGGGATCGGGGAACTGATCGACGACTACGGCTACAGCGTGAGCAGGGGGAGGACCAAGGCCGTTGGAGGAGTTCTCGAGATCGGAAAGATGGGGGACGATCTTACCGAAACGAATCTGTCCCTTCTGCCGGAGGTCCGCGACCACATCGTTCGGGAGATCGTCATCAGTGCAGGGGCGGAGAAGCTCTCCAACTCTTTTGACGTTGACACCCCCTTTCCGGCCGAGCGGGAAGGAAAGACGCTCATCTCCGACTCCCTGCTCAACGAGTCCGGGGCCCAGAGGATCAGTCTGCGCTCGAACACACGCGTGACCATCGAGAAACACGCCGCAGTCACCCTGCTTCCGGGCGGGGTGAACGCCGCCCTCGATATCCAGGCAAGGGAGATCCTGCACCAGGGTACGATCAGCGCCCCGGGCGGAAAGGTCTCGTTCACGTCCTGGGATACGGCAGCGAGCCTGGACCGGGATCCGGACCAGGCAGGCTTGCAGGAGTCCTTTACCGGGTACGTCCCCGGCATCTACCTGGATGAAGGGAGCGTGATCAGCGTGGCCGGCGAAGAGGTGGACAACTTGGCCGCTGCGTCCCTGGGCCGGGACCTCCGTTTCACCGCCAACCTGGATGGCGGGGAGATCGTGCTGCAGGACCAGACCTGGTTCGCGGAGCACGGGGGCAACTATCTGGGTACTCCCGTTCAGGGGGGGACCACCCGCCAGGGCGTGATCGTCCGGGGAGGGGCCGTGCTCGACGTGAGCGGCGGGTACATGATCGGTGCCGACAGCAAGGTCAACGGCGGAAACGCAGGCTCCTTGACCATGAAGGGGGCCAACCTGGTCCTGGACGGCGAGGTCAGGGGATATGGATACCTGGGCAAGAAGGGCGGGCAGATCACCCTGCACGCGGACAGCCTGGCCATCGAGCATGGAGACGAGCCGTGGGCACCTGAGCTGGACGAGCAGTTCGCCTACGGTGACCTTCTGGACAAGGAACCTGGCGCTCCCGGGTACACCCTGGCCGACAACAGGCTGGATGCCACAGGGTTCACCCGGATCGGCCTGAAGAGTCGAGAGAGCATGACCGTGCCCAGCACGGTCCATCTCGGCCCATCGCAGATCAAGAGGACCGCCCCGTCGCCCGGAAGCCTGTCGATAACAGCCTCCAACCAGGGCAGCGGGGAGCTCCTTGCCGTCGAGGATTACCGCATCGGGTCGTCCTCCCTGACCATCACGACCAACAGCAAGATCACGAGCGTCGATGACACCGTGACGGGCACGGAATCGACCCTGACCGTGGAGAAGGGGGCCTCCTTGTCGGCCGCGCCCGGGGGATCGGTCTCCCTGACCGCTCCTACAGTGAGCGTCGCCGGAGCGCTCTCTGCCCCGGGAGGGACCATCTCGCTTGCGGCCACGAGATACAACCTGGTCCTGGCCGAGGGCGCACGCCTTTCAGCGGCCGGCTACCTCGTCCCGCATGCCACGTCCATGTTCGAGGGGCTCCCCGTAGGCGTCACGCCGCACGATGCCGGAACGGTCAGCCTCTCTGCCGAGTCCGGAAGCATCATCATGGACAAGAGTGGTTCCATCGACCTCTCCGGGTCCGGACGGGTCACCAACTTGTACCAGGGCACGGACGGGCGGATCGTCTCCGTTGCCGAGGCCGGAAGCCCGGGCAGTCTGGAAATTACGTATGGGGACAAGCTGCTGAACGGCGACGGGGAGATCGTGGGGGTGTCCGAACTCGACATCGCGGTTGACCGCTTTCTGCCCGGACTTCCCGGCGCATCGGTCATGCTCACGAAGACCAGCATGAGCGATCCCTTCAATCTCACGGCCGGGGAGATCGAATCCCTCCAGGGCGCCGGGTTCGACGCCCTGGGATTTGCCAGCCGGGTCCGGATCGACCTGTCCGGTCCCCTGGATCTGGACGTGGGCCGGAAGCTGACCCTGGATGCGCCGGTCATCAGGGGCGACGGCAATACCGCGCATCTTGCGGCCGATTGGATCGTCCTGGCCAATTCGTATTGGCCGTCCGGCCAGTCCGGGACTGCCGGGGCGAGCGGGCTGTCCCCGGAACTGATCATGAGTGCCGACTGGATCGATATCCAAGGTGATCTGGCCCTGCAGGGGTTCGACAAGGTCAGTCTCCTGGCCCAGAAGGACATGCGCCTCCAGGAGACGATCTACAAGCGCGAGGGCATCTCGGGATACCAGTGGGCGGGTAGGCTCAGCGTCGGGAAGGATCTGGTCCTGGCCGGAGACCGGATCTATCCGGTCAAGGTGGGCAGCAACTCGGGTCTGAAAGACATGTTCATGTATTCGCACTTCACCCTGAGCGCGCCGGGCGGCAAGATGACGATCAGGCCGGGAAGCGGGACCACGAGCGGCCCCATCTATTCGGCCGGGGGGAAGATCACGGTCAAGGCAGGGGACTTGGAGCATTACGGAGTGCTGGCCGCGCCCATGGGCAGCATCGACCTGGACGTCGACCGCAGGACCTACCTGGCCCCTGGCAGTCTCCTGAGCGTCAGGGGGGATGCCGCGGTCCGATACGGTCTGCTGGCGGAGGATCTGCAGATCTGGCAGATCTACGACAGGAACAATCCGGACTTCACAAATTCTTTAAACTATCTCCATGTCGAGGGTGCTCCTGAGAAGTCCGTAACGCTGAATGCCGACGAGATCGTCATTCGTCAGGGCTCGGTCATCGACACCTCGGCCGGGGGCAGCGTCTATGGCATGCGATTCATCGGCAGTTCCAGCGGCACGATCAACCCGTTCGAGCCCCCGAGCGACATGGGGCTGGCTAGGCGGTACGTGGTGGTCCCGGGACTTAATCTGCCCGGAGAGACCGTTGTCGTGACCAAGGGCACGGGCATACTCCCGGCAGGGGAGTACTCCGTGGTGCCGGACGATTTGCGTGACGAGTACGCGTTCCTTCCCGGCGCCGTGGTGCTTTACGACCTGGGGGACGAGTTGTCCGGAAACAGGGCTCAGACGCCGTCCGGAATGTTCACGGAGCAGGGCTATCCCGTGGTGGGTGGGTACATGAGCATGGCTGGCTCGGGAATCGGCTCGCCCCGGACTTACGGCTTTGCGGCGCGCCTGGCGACCGACGTGGCCAGGGAGGGCTCCTTCCCCAATCGTTCGTTCACTGCGGGCCGCTCCGGCGACCTGATCCTGGCCGCACCGACGACCATCGTGGACGGAACCATCCTCGGCCGTACCGTTGCGGGGTTCGATGGCGGGCTCTTCTCGGTGAGCGGGGCGACCAGCGCCCTGGTTACCAGTCTGATCAGCCTGGACGAGAGCTTCTCCTTCACGGACGAGATGCCGGTGCATTTGCGCAATAGCAGCAATGTCTTTGCCGGCGGCATCTCGAACACCGGAATCGGCGAGGTGCACATCGGCGATGCGGGCGTGACGCAGACTACGACGGTGGCCGACGGGGTCGATCTGATAGCCGATTCAATCACTTTGGCCGCGTCAAATCAGGTGACTGTTGGCGTCGGTGCCCAGGTTCGAGCCACGGCTGAGGACGGATTCGTCTCCCTGCTTTCTCCTGAAGGCACGGTCGAGGTCGGGCAGGACGCCGAAGTTTACGCCACCAAGGAGGTCATTGTCGAAGCCGGAAGCCTGGATCTGGCCGGGCGGATCTCGGTGGGCGGCAGCACCCTGAAGCTCAGATCCAACCAGATCCGGATCGTGGACAGCGAATACGGCCCGGTTTCCGGCGGGATCATCCTGTACGAGGACCTGCGCAACCTGGACGGGTTCGATACTATTGAGCTCACCGCGGCCCAGGGGATCGAGTTCCTGGGCAACGTGGAGATGAGCGTCCCGGACGGGCTCGTTCTGGCGACGACAAAAATCAGCGGCACATCCGACACCATCCTCTCCTCCGGCACGATCACCCTCATGGGGGTCGGGTCCGGGCAGGCTGCGCCGAGCGGGGACGTGCCATCCGGCTCTATCACCTTCCAGGCCGGGGACATCACGGTCGGACCGAACGCCCTTGCCATCGACGGGTTCGACCAGGTCACCCTGGCGGCTTCCTCGGACATTGCGTTCGAGGGCGTTGGCAGCCTGCAGACCAAGGGCGACCTGACCCTTGCGAGCGCGCGGGTGACCAACGCGCCAACGATCACTCAGAACGCGAACGGAAACCTGGAGTACACCACCGGCGACTTCCTGATCCAGGCCGGCCCGTCCGCGACCAGGAATCTGGCCTTCCTGCACAGCGGTGGAACAGCCAAGACTGTGACGCTCCCCGGAGGGATGCTGGACTTCCGCGGGCAGGACATCTCCATGGCCGGGATGATCGATTTGGAATCGGCCAATATCGTTCTCCAGGCCGGAAACACGATCAGCGTTCTCGATGGCGGCTCGATCCGCTCCCTGGGCGGGGCGTATGCGCCCGGTGGAACGGTCGAGCTCAGAGCCCTGAACGGCAATGTCGTTCTGAACCCGGGCTCCCTGGTCGACATTTCGGCCGGAGCGCAGGGTGACGCAGGGAACATCGTCCTGAAGGCTGTTCAGGGAGCGGTTTCCCTTCAAGGCCAGTTCAAGGGGGGAACCGTCAGCACAGGACAGGCCGGCTCACTTGCCGTGGATACGGGAACGCTGTCCTCCTTTGCCGATCTGTCCGCAGCCCTTTCCGGCAGCGGGATAGATAATGAGGTGGCGGTCAGGGTGCGCAAGGGCGACGTGACCGTCGCGTCCGGGATCAAGGCCGAATCCTTCAACCTGTCCGCGGACGGGAAGGACGGGGACGGGGGAAGCATCACCATCCAGGCAGACGGCGAGGGCGTCTCGCCGGTCATTGACGCCTCCGGGGTCGAAGGCGGCATTGTGCGCATCCTGGCCGGCAAGAACCTGAACTTCGTCTCGGGCGCCATCGATGCCGGCGGGGAGACCGACGGCGGACACGTGCTCTTGGGCGCCGGCACGGGCTGGCTGACCTTTGGCGAGGATGCCGAGGTGGACGTTTCCCCAGGGAGCGGAGACGGCGGCACGGCCCATTTCCGGGCCGAGCGCACAGCGGACAACGCGGACATGAAGATGACCCTGGACGGCCAGGTCTTGGGAGCGGCGAACGTCCTGGCCGAAGGGTTCAAGATTTATAATGACCAGGCCGTACTGAATACGAACTCCTACAGGACCGAGGCCCAGGACTTCATGAACAGCGTCGCCAAGCCGGCGGGGTACACCCTGCTTCCGGGGATTGAGATCCGCAACGCAGGTGATCTGACCGTTGCCAACGCCTGGGACCTTTCTTCCTGGAACTTCGGAACGGCCGACGATCCGGTCCCCGGAGTGCTCACACTCCGGGCCGGCAACAACCTGAACGTCAATGCCGACCTCTCCTCCAGGCGCGTGGGTTCCACGAAAAGCCTGGAGTACACGCAGAATTTGCAAAAGGATCCGAAGCTCGACTCCTGGATGATCAACCTGGCCGCGGGAAGCGACCTGAGCGCGGCCGATTTCCTGTCCGTGGACGTGAGATCGGCTACAGCCACGGGAAGGAATTTCAACATCAAGGCCAACGCCGGGGTGTACACGGAGAGCGCTCCGCTCTCCTTCGCCTCGGGCGGGGATACGGTCGTGGACTACAGCGCTGTCACGACCAACAGGTATTGGATGGGATTCCTTTCTCCAGTGGGCATAGGAACGTTCGACGGCGACATCAGGGGATACGCCGGCAACAAGCTGGACCTGGGCAAGGGCGGAGTGATCATTTCGGCCACCGGGGACATCGCGCTCCAGGCCGGATCGACGGTCCTCTCCTCCACCTCGGGCAAGGGGGCCATCCTGACCACGGGCTTCCGCAACATCCCCGAGGTCCTAGCCGGTATCGATCCTGAGCTGGTTGCGAGCTATCAATCCGACATCATAAAGCAATCCCAGTATCACTGGTGGATGTACGGGGACGGCGGAGACATTTCCCTGGACGTGCACGGTGACATTTCCGGCACCGTGGACTTGAACCGCTGGGCAGCGGCCTATTCCGAACTCGATTTGGGGGTGAGTACACTTCCGAGCACGTCTTGGCCGGACATCTTTCAGGGTGCAGACAGCGTGGAGAAGTACTGGCTGGCAAAATACGCGACACCCATGACTGTAGTTAATCCCAATAATCCCGCGCCACTGAACACCTCTCTGGTAAAGGACAAGACGGCCGTGGGCGTGATTGCCATGGCCGGTGGCGACGTTTCCATCACGGCCGGAGGGGACGCCCTGCTCCAGGCCGGGACCTTCGGTCAAGATGGGGACTCAAGGCTCAGGATCGTCGCCGCAGGTGACCTCGACGGGCTGTTCATGGCCCGCACCGGCACGGCAGACCTGACGACGCTTGGCAACTTCGGTGCCACCGCCAGCGTGCAGCATCGCTACCTGGAAACGGAATCCGCGGCCTTGAGTCTGACGGCCATGGGCAACATCAACCTGGACGGGGTGATCAATCCTTCCCTGACCCAGGCCAGGATCTGCCGGTATGTGCCGGACGTGAGCTCGGTTTCCATCGTGGCGGCGCAGGGCGACGTCATCTTGCGCGAGGATAATTTTCCGAAGTACAGCGGTGCCCAATTGTTCCCGAGCGATCTTTCCAGGCTGTTCCCCTCCGACGTGACCATCACGGCAGGCCGGGATATCAATGCCGGTAGAATGGTCCTGGCTCCTGCGGAACACGGGAGCCTGGTCCTGGAGGCCGGCCGGGACGTCAAGGGATCGTTCATCATGGCGGACACCGCGCCCTCCACAATGTACGCGACGCTTCTTCCCGTTACCGGGACCCTGGAGATGACCGCGTTCACCAGCCTGCTGGTGTCCGGATATGCCGACCTGATCCATTCCACAGACCCGGAGCCGGTGTCGATCACGGCAGGTCGGGACGTCACGGGGACGTTTACCTTCCCCAAGCAGGCCAGGATCACGGCCGGCCAGGACATCAAGGACTTCTTCTACACGGTCCAGAACCTGAAGGACACGGACGTGAGTCTGCTCATGGCGGGCCGGAACATCATCCCCACGACCGGGTCCACGCAGACCTCCAAGGGCATCCTGCAGTACGGGCCGGGTAACCTGATCGTCCAGGCCGGCGACAGCATCAACCTCGGCACCTCCAGGGGCATCCAGTCCCTGGGCAACTCGGGCACGGGCAGCGGTGACGCCAGGCCCAAGCTTCCGGACGTGAGCGCCACCCTGCTGATCGCAGCAGGATACGACAAGGCGTTCGAGCCGGCAGAAGTGAGCACGCTCTTCCTGAACACGGAATGGGACGGGGAAACCGCGGATGGGGAACCGTTGTGGAAACAGAAACTCTTCGAGGCGGCGAGTACGCAGAACCTCACCCCGGAAGCCGATTCGCTGCAAGAGATCGGGCTGCTGTTCACGGAATACCGAGAAGTCGATCCGGGCAAGGCCCAGGGATACCTGGCCATGGCCAGGACGTTGCTTGCCGACTTCTTCGATGATTCGGCTACTGCTGATGCCTATCCCGACGGCGGCACCATCAGCATGGAGAAGAGCCGCATCCTGACCCGAGACGACGGGGGCGACATCTACATGCTGGCCAGGGGCACCGTTGTCGTGGGCCGGAGCAATATCCAACTTCCGGGAGCAACAACGGTTGCGGGCTCCGACAGCAGTTCGCTCGGCATCTTCGCCGAGCGCAGAGGGAGCATCAAGATCTTCGCGGAAAAAGACGTGGACGTGTTCGAGTCCCGGATCATGTCCATGTTCGGCGGCGACATTGCCATTTGGAGCGACCACGGCAACGTGAACGCGGGCAAGGGATCCAAGACCACTGTCAGCTCTCCGGTAAGCGCAG